>Ga0181393_1000213_pt1 | contig 21383 bp, 21 predicted proteins | sample 16SPOviralmetaG_FD_130122 | JGI IMG/M metagenome (GOLD analysis project Ga0181393, IMG submission 130122) | Marine viral communities from the oligotrophic San Pedro Time Series (SPOT) site, San Pedro Channel, CA, USA - 16 SPOT_SRF_2010-10-21 | ecosystem: Environmental > Aquatic > Marine > Strait...
AACCAGGAGTTATTACGTGGAACGATATAATACCAGGAGCAACAATGGTTTGGACACCAATAAAACCGTACTAATATGGCATCAACATTTTCAACAGATTTATCATTAGAACTTGTAGCAACCGGTGAAAAAGCTGGTCTATGGGGATCTATTACAAATACAAATTTACAACTATTACAAACAGCAGCATCAGGTTATGTAGAAGTAACTTTAAGTACAGGTAACACTACATTAGATTTATCTGATGGATCGGCGACCGCGGATGGTAAACATCTTTATATTAAAGTTATAGGAACTTTATCTGGTAATGCTAGTTTAACAATGCCTGCATCTACAACAGGTGGTAATGCTAACAGAGTATTTTTTGTAGAAGATGGAACTGTTAGAGGAAATGCAACACAAAGTTTTACAGTAACTTTACTTACTGCAGGTCAAAGTGCAGCAACTCAAGTGCCTCTTCCTGAAGGTGCAAAAGTTTTAGTTTATTCTAGAGGTAGCGTTCCAGCTACAACTTTATCAATGATGGAAAAAGGTTTTACAGAAGTAACAGCAGCTAGCAAAACTGCATACACAGCAGTAGCTGGTGATCAAATTGGTGTAGACACAGTTGCAAACATTGTAACAATAACACTACCAGCATCACCTGCGCAAGGTGATGAAGTAACTATAATGGATGTATCTGCATCTAATGGTTTTGCAACTAACAAATGTATTGTTGGAAGAGGTGGATCTAATATTCAAGGTTCTGCATCTGATTTAGATTTAACTGCTAACAATCAATGTGTAACACTAATTTTTACAACTGCTACAAAAGGCTGGCAAATAAAAACCAATAGTACATCATAGGAGTAAAAAATGCTTACTCAAATTAAGTTTGCTCCAGGAATTGACAAACAAGATACAAGTGTTGGTGCAGAAGGTAGATGGGTTGACTCTGATAATGTTAGATTTAGATATGGCCTACCAGAAAAAGTCGGTGGTTGGCAATCATTACTTAATGATTCTATTGTAGGTGTAGCTAGAAAACAACACGCTTTTGTTGATACTGAAGGTAATAGATATGTAGCCCTTGGTACAGATAAATTTTTACTTTTATATTTTGAAGGACAACTTTTTGATATTACACCTTTTAGATGTAGTAATGCAGGAGTTGTAGATTCTTTAACTAGTTCAACATTAGCTACAAATAGTACATCAGCTAAAACTTGTACTATTACAACAACAACGGATCACGATTTATCTGTAGGAGATATTATAGAATTATCATCTGTAACCTTACCAAGTGGTACGGGATTAAATGCAAGTGATTTTGAACTTAAATTATTTCAAGTATTGTCAGTTCCAACTCCTACAACTTTTACAATAGATTCTTTAAATCAAGCAAGTGCCGTAGTATCAACAGGTGGTACAATGACGGTTAAAGTTTATGAAACAGTAGGCCCAGCAGCGCAAACATATGGTTATGGTTTTGGTGTTGGAAACTATGGTGGTACAATTACAGGTGCTTTACAAAACGATTTAGACGGAGCGTTGAGCGCGGATACAAATGGTAATAATGGATCAGCGACACAAATTAGATTAACATCTACAACAGGTTTTCCAACAGCAGGAACAATAGCTGTTGGCAATGAATTAGTAACTTATACTGGTGTAGCTGGTGTTGAATTAACAGGTATAACTAGAGGTGCATTAGGAACAGCAACGTTTGGTACATCCAATGGACAAGCCCACAACGATGGTGCTGTTGTTACTAACGCAACAGATTTTTCTGGATTTGGTAGTGCAGTGGAAGCATCATCAGTGACACTAGAGCCAGGACTTTGGTCATTAAGTAATTTTGGTGAAGTGTTAGTTGCAACAGTAGCTAACGGTAAAACTTTTACTTGGAACGCAGGAATTACAGCAAGACTTACAACAAGAGCATCTATGTTAACATCTGGATTTGAAACAAGAATAGATGCAGCAACGGATAGTGGTAATCCCACTGCAACAAGAGTAACACTAATATCACCAACAACACGTCACTTAATTCATCTTGGAACAGAAGTAACTATTGGTACACCCTCATCACAAGATGATATGTTTATAAGATTCTCTGAAGACGAAAATATAAATAAATATACACCACAAGCAACTAACACAGCTGGTACACAAAGACTACAAGATGGTACAAAAATCATGGGTGGTTTAGTTGCAAAAGAAAATATTCTAATCTGGACTGACAATGCTTTGTATACAATGAAGTTTGTTGGAGCTCCGTTTACATTTGGATTTGAACAGGTTGGTACAAACTGTGGATTGATTGGTAAGAATGCAGCAATTGAAATTGATGGTGTTGCTTATTGGATGGGTAATAATGGATTCTTTTCTTTTGATGGTACAGTAAATACTTTACCTTGTTCTGTTGAAGACTTTGTTTATGATGATGCAGACACTACAAAAGGTCAACAAATAAATGCAGGTATCAATAACCTATTTACAGAAGTAGTATGGTGGTATCCAACATCTGGATCTGATTTTAATAATAGATATGTAGTTTATAACTACGGTCAAAATAATGCAAAATTGCCTATGGGTAATTGGTACACAGGTACAAATACAAATTCAATTAGAACTACTTGGATTGACTCTTTGGTTTATCCAAAACCATATGCAACAGCATACAATAGTTCTAACACTGGTACATTTCCACAAGTAATTGGTGAAACAGGTTTAGGTCAAACAGTTTTCTTTGAACACGAAATAGGAACTGATCAGGTTAATCCTGATGGTAGTGTAACTACACTTACATCATTTATACAATCATTTAGTTTTTCTTTACAAAAAGATCAAAGTGAAGTGTTTTTAGCTATGCGTAGATTTTTACCTAACTTTAAAGTATTAACAGGTAACAATCAAGTCACACTATCTATAAAAGATTTTCCTGCACAAGATGATATAGAAACTGCATTGAGTCCCTTTACAATTACTTCATCAACTTTAAAAGTTGACACTAGAGCTAGAGGACGATATGCAAATATAAAAATAGAAAATACAGGTCCTTCAGAATCGTGGAGATTTGGTACGTTTCAAGTAGACCTACAACCAGATGGAAGGAGAGGATAATGACAAAAGTCGTAGTAAGATTACCAGAACCTAAAAAAGAATATAGTGAGGATAATCAAAGACAAATTAACAGAGCATTAACTACAATCATAGAGCAGTTAAACTCTACATATCTAACACAACAAAAAGAAGATCAAGAACGATTTACTTGGTTAGGATTAGGCTAGTGGCAAATATATATAAGAACCAAAAACAAGATTTAACAACTACAGATATTACAACTTTATACACTGTACCTTCTAATTCTAGAGCAATTGTAAAATCTATTTTAGTTTGTGATGATAGTAATAATGGAAGTACAATTACACTAACACTAACGGATGCATCTGGTGGTGTGTTTGTATTGTTTGATGTAAAATCTATAGCTGGTCACGCAACAGAACAATTATTAACTGAACCATTAATTTTACAAGAAAGTGAAATATTAAAAGTAACCGCTGCAGATGCAAATAGATTGCACGTTGTAGCATCAATATTAGAAATCAACAGGGAGGACAGATAATGCCGTTTATAGAAACAGAAGCTTCTGTTAGGTATGAAACAATTAATGGTAAAAGAGTGCCAGTAATTACGCCTAAATGTGAAGTAACACTAACCAACACAGAAACAGGCCAAGAATATATGTCAGATGCGGAAGCGTTAGCGGATGTACAAAATCCAAATACAGACACCAAATCAGAGCATATACGAAGGGATGTAAATGTGACTGTAGAAGAAATAAAAATAGGCGCTGGATTTAATATCAGCGATTGATTATTAGGAGAAAACCAAGTAAATTAGTAGATTATGGGATTATTCAAAAAAGCAAAAAGAGTAGTTAAGAAAATAACTAAACCAATAGCAAAAGTATTAGATAAGGTAATACCTAACGAAATCAAACCTTTCTTACCTTATGCGGCTGCGTTTACTCCATTTATGTTTGGTCCCTCTTTTGGAACTGGATTTGGTTCAGGTATATTTAAAACTGCTGCTGGTCAACAAATGGCTGCTAGAGCTTTAGCAGCAGGTGCAGCTAATTTAGGATCACAGTTAGCACAAGAAGGTAGTGAAGGAGATTTTTCTGGATTGTCTACATTGTTAGCGGCAGGCACAGGTGCATTATCAGCTCCAGGTGCAGGAGATACGTTAAGAGGTGGAATAGCAAAAACTACCGGAAGAGAAGCAGGTATAATGGCTCAATCAGGAATTACACCAGCAGGTGGAATAGGTGAAGGGTTTTTACAAAGTGCAGAAAATATTGGTAGAGAGGCATTAGCTGGAAGTGCAGATTTTTTAAGTGTGAAACCAGGAAGCGGAGGCATAGGAGATATCTTAAGACCAGGTGGAACAAAAGCTGGTTTAAATATGGCAACAGCACAAGCTGTTTCAGCTCCATTCACACAAGGATCGGTAGATCTTGCTATGGCTACAGCTAGAAAAGCTTTAAAAGATTACGAAGATGAATTAGCAGCTTATGAATTAGAAACAGGAGCAGCACAAACAGCCTCCGATGATGCTAGAAGAACAGCTATTATTGCTGCAATGACAGCAGGACAACATTCACAAGACATTATTGATGAGACATTATCATTATTAGGATTAAGAAATGGAGGTATTGTTTCTTTCAAAGATGGTGGTATAATGAATCTTGGCGGTAAAGAAATGGATATGAGAACCGGAGGTTTTATACCCATAGGTAAAAAAGAAAGAGCAGACGATGTCCCTGCAAGATTAAGTAAAAATGAATTTGTAATGACAGCCGATGCTGTAAGGGGAGCAGGCGGTGGAGATGTTAATGAAGGTGCAAAGAGAATGTATGAAACAATGAACCGATTAGAGGCAAGAGCATAATGGCTGAAACAGTATCAATAACACGACCGGCACCGGTACTAGAAGCATCACTTACTAATTATCTTAAAGCATTAGATCCATTAGTAGCACCACAAATTAATACAGCTGCATATGCACCAAAGATTGCAGCAGAATCACAATTACAACAAGATGCGAGAACCGCGGCTGGTGGATTAAGTTCACTCGTAGGCCCACAAGCTTTTGAGGCTTTTATGTCTCCGTATCAACAACAAGTAATTGATACAACTTTATCAGAATTTGACAGACAACAAACTATTGCTGACACGGCGATGAGAGACAGAGCTATACAAGCTGGAGCTTATGGTGGTGGACGAGAAGGTGTACTTGCAGCAGAATCTGCAAGAGGTGCAGCACAAAGTAGAGCAGGATTACAAGCACAATTATTAGCACAAGGATTTCAACAAGCACAAGCAGCGGCAGCACAAGACTTGGCAGCAAGACAAGGACTTGGAACTTACCAAACACAATTAGGTCAAGCTGGTCAAGCGCAACAACAAGCAATATTAGATGCAGCAACTGGAGCAGCAAGAGAAGCAGAATTCGAACCATTCACTAGATTAGGTTTAGTAGGTCAACAACTTGCACAGGTACAACCTGGTGCATTCCCGACTCAAACAGTCGGATATCAACCACCAGCAGCGCCGGCTAGTCCATTATCAACAGCATTAGGTGTTGGTACAGGTATAGCTAGTATTGGTTCTAAACTAGGATTATTTGGCTAATGAGTAGAATTTTAAGAAGACCGATGTTTAGAGGTGGGCCAGTAGATAGCTACGGCACGGGGATCGCGACTGGGTTAGCTGATGGTGGTAGAGTTCCATTAGAAAGTGGTGGTGATTTTTTAAGCACACAAGAAATTATAGATTTAATAGAAGCAGGAAGATCTACTCCTGAATTGTTTGAAATGCTTATAGATAGAGGTTATGGTGGAGTTACAAAAATAGGTGAAATGGAATATTCATTTAATCCAAATTATACAGATTCAGAACCAAAATTTTATATGGAACAACCAAGAGCAGAACCAGAACGAAATTTTTTAGCTCAACCAAACTTTGCAAATGGTGGAATAACTAATAGTCTTGGAATTAGATCACAATATAGAAATGGTGGAGTATCTTATAATCCGTTTAACAAAGCACAAACAAGTAACTTATTAGGAAGAAATACTTCTAAAGTATTACCTGACATGTCACAATTTGGAGAAAGTAAAATTACAAGTATTTTTAATCCTGTGCAAATTACACCACAAGGTTTTCAAAAATCTTCTCCAATGCCTGGAAGTGATGAATTAGCTATGTTAATGAAAAATTTATATCCAGGATCAGCTTATGGTAAACCAATAAGTGAAGAAGATATTGAAGAGTCTTTAGAACAAGGTCAAATATTCGATAACTATGGAACTGCAAGTTCAATTAGAAGAGGTGAAGGTGAAAAACTTGAACCATCTTCTAGAATAGAAGATGGTTTATTTGGTTCAGGTGTATTTGATGAAAGTGACACTTTTAGAGAAAGAAAAGGAGAACCAGGTGAAGAATATGCCTCTACATCTCCAGAATTAGAAGCTATAAGACAAGAAAATATAGATAAAATAGACAACTCACCAAAAGAAGTTAAGACACCAAACGTAAATGAAACAGATGAGACAGAAGTAACTATGACTGATCTTGAAAAAGCTTTAGGTTTAGACAAAGCTAGACGTAGAGATCTTGGTGATATGTTAGGTAGAGCATCTGCAGCATTTTTAGGTACAGGTGATGTAAGAGAAGGGTTATCAGAATTTATGGCAGCAGAAGCAAAAGCTGGACCAAGCAGAACTGAAAGAATTAAATCTATTGCAGGACTAGAAGAATTTAAAGCTAAAAAAGCACAAGAACTTTATGAAGCTAAATTGACTTCAGCATTAAAACAAAAACAAGGAACCAAAGGTTCTTTACAAAAAGACATAGAATATTTAGGAACATTATCAGGAGCAGATAGAATAGCAGCTTTAGGTAAATTAGGATACAAAGCACCAAGTTTATCTGCAGCAATTAAAGAATTAAAAATAACTGGACAAGCTCCGGATCCAGCAACAATTATAAATTTAGCAACATTATATATAGGTCCTGATTTTCAAGGTGTGGTTGATGTAACAGAAGAAATGTCTGGAAAAGCTGCAGGAACATATATTACAACTGATGCTACTGCATTAATTATTGTTAACGAACAAGGCAATACGAGACTTCAAAAACTTTAATCATAAGGAGCTCTAATGGCAACTGTAGCAGATCTTTTAAAAGCAAGCACAGAAGTAGACACACTTCCAGCAGAAGATAATAACGAAGTAAGCACAATGGCCTCTATCTTTGCAGGTATTGGATCTGGTTTAATTGACATACCAAAAGGTTTATTTTCATTAGGTGCAAGTATCTATGATCTAACAAATGATACTAATAAAGCAGCAGAAATAGAAAAATACTTTGATGATCTTACAAATTTAGATGAATTAGCACAAGCTACAGCTGCGGGTAAGATTACAAAACTTTTAACAAATGTTGGTTTACCTGGTGGTATTGCATTTAAAGCTGGAACAAGTTTAGCAAGTAAAGCAGTACAAGCTAAAAAAGCTGGTAACTATTTTAAAGTTACAGGTGCAAATGGTAAAGCATTAAAAGATGTTTCAGGTAAAGCTAATCTATTAAATACAAAAGGAAAAACTGCAAAATTTATCGGGGGTGCTACAGCTGGAGGTTTAGCTGAAGGTGTATTTGTTGGTGATGTAGAAGAAGCAGGTACATTTGGTGATCTGTTTGGTGGACCTACAGAATTAGAAAGAGATGATGAATATGATCCAGAAAGAGAATTAATTAATAGAGTTAAGTTTGGTACAGAAGGTGCGTTATTTACAGGAGTAATAGGTGGTCTTGGTTCTACATTAAAAGCATTATCTAAAAGAGGTAAAGATATGCGATTCTCTAATTCTAAATTAGATAGATTTTACGATAAGGTTGCATCTAAAGTTAGAGCAAGAGGTGGTAAGACTCAAGAATTTTTTGATATAGAAAGAGGACAAGTTGGTGCAAGATCTGCTGACGTAAACTTTGCACAACAGGTTTCAAGAGAACTAGATAAAAATATAGATGCTATCTTTCCTGCGTATAAAACAGTTACAAATAAATTAGTTGCAAAAGAAAGAAATGATTTATTAAGAGCTTTGAATGAAGCGATGTTATCAGGCTCACCTAAAGTTGATGAAAAAACAGGTAAAGTTTTATTTGGTGAAATAGATGAAGCAAATAAAAAAATTGTTGATAATTTATTAGATAAAGCAAAAGCTAAACCAAATGTAAGAAAAGCAATTTATGGTAATTTAGATTCTATTAGAACTGGTTGGGGTGATATGTTTAGTGCATTGGGTGGTAAGATATCAAGAGATAAAACAGCGTTTAAAGAATTTAAACAATTATTTGGTAAAAAGTTTCAAGACTATTTAGGTTCTACTTACGATATATTTTCTAATAGATCTGTATTACCTTTTTTAAGTTACAAACCTACAGAAGAAGCTGTACAGAAAGCAATTACATTATTTAAAGATGTTGCAAGACAAAATGGTAAAACAATTACAGATGGTCAAGCAGAGTATTATGTAAATAGATTAGTTAAGACTGCTCAATTACCAAAAGGATTTAAAATGGACAAAGCATCTAATGTTATATTCAAAATACCAGATTTCTTTGTAGGTAAAACCGTTTTAGATGATGCAGTTTCAGGAAAAGGTTATGCTAATATGGTAAACCTACCTAAAGAAGCGCAATCAGTTATTAAAGAATTGTTAGGAGAACAAAAAAATCCTATGCAAACAATACTGGCTGGCACAAGTAGATTGTCTTTAGTTACAAGACGTAATGAATTTTTTGATGACTTGGTTAAACAATCTGAAGCAGACAAAGCTGCGGGCAAACGTGGTATGTTTTACGAAACAGAAGCAGAAGCATTTGATGCTTTGGGTCCAAATATTAGAAGAATAAATGTAGATCCTAATAAAGCGTTAGAAGCTGGTATTACAAACCCTATTAACGGTAAGTATGCAATTGATGAAATAGCTGATGCACTAGAAGAAACTAATAATGCATACACTAAAAAAAACACTGGCGCACGGATTTACGAAGGGTTAGTATTAACTCCAAAAGCAACATCACAAATTGCTAAAACTATTTTATCACCAGTAACACACGCAAGAAACTTTGTAAGTGCTGGAGCATTTGCAACAGCGAATGGTATTATACCATCACCCACTGCTATTAAAGATGCATATCAAGCATTACAAACAGGATTAAAAGGTACAAGAAAACAAAATGATCTATATAGAAAACTTTTAAAATTAGGTGTTGTAAATTCTAATGTAAGACTAGGAGATCTACGAGGACTATTAGAAGATATTGACTATGGTGCTACGGTTACATCAGATAAAGCATTAAGAGGTTTATTAAAACCATTATCTAAATTAAAACAAGTATCACAAGATTTATATACAGCGGAAGATGACTTTTGGAAAATTGTATCTTGGGCTGGTGAAAAATCTAGATTAGGTAAAGCATATGCTGCGAAAGGTATTACGAGAACCGCGGATCAATTAGAAGAAGAAGCAGCCAGTATAGTAAGAAATAATATACCTAACTATGATTATGTAGGTTCTTTTATCAAAGGACTACGAAGATTTCCTGTTGGTAACTTTGTATCGTTTCCTGCAGAAATAATTAGAACAAGTACAAACATTGTAAGACGTGGTCTTGATGAAATATTTACCACAATGAAAAACGACAAAGGCGACACTGTTAGACCTTTATATAAAATAGGTATGCAAAGATTATTAGGTATGGGTGTAACAACAGCAGCCGTACCATATGCAACAGTTGAAATGGCAAAAGCTCTACACAATGTAACTCAAGATGAATTAAATGCGATGAGAAGATATGTTGCTGACTGGTCTAAAAACTCAACATTAATTCCATTAAGAGACAAAGATAATAAATTAAAGTATGTAGATTTCTCACACGCAAATGCATACGACACAATATCAAGACCAATACAATCAGTTATCAACGCGGTACAAGCTGGTGAAAAAGATAAAGATGGTATTATGGATGATTTCTTAAAAGGAGTAATTACTGCCACATCAGAATTAGGAGAACCATTTATATCAGAATCTATTTGGTCAGAAGCTTTAGCTGATTTATTTATAAGAGGTGGTAGAACAAGAAGAGGTTCTAGAGTATTTAATGAAGATGATTTGCCAGGCACAAAAATGTCAGAAGGTATTAAACATTTAATAGACGCACAAATGCCTTTTTCTGCAAAACAACTTGAAAGATTAGGTCTTGCATTTAAAAACAAAGCAGAACCAGTAGGTGTTGTAACTAAAGGTAAGTTTGATGACTATGGTGAAACTTATGAATTAGGTAATGAAGCATTAGGATTTATTGGTGCAAGAGCAATACCAATAAAACCAGAAAGAGCATTTAAATATAAAATTGCTGAATATCAAAGAGGAGTTTCTAACTCACGACAATTGTTTACAACAGAAGTTTTAAAAGGTGGACCAGTTACGCCAGAAGCAATTGTCAATGCATATATAAATGCAAACAGAGCTTTGTTTCAAAACACTAGAGATTTTTATAGAGATATTGAAGCTGCTAGAATTTTGGATATGCCAGAAGATGAATTAGCTAAACAAGCGATTGAGAGATTAGGTAGAAGAACTTATGGAACTGTTAGTGAATCTGTTTTCAGACCATTAAATATTTCAGATAAAGTAATACAAGCTTTTCAAGAAAACGCAGATAAACTTGGAATTGAAAATCCATTTATACAAGCAGCACCAATACTTGCAGATATAAAAGCAAGATTATTTGAAATACCTCTGACAGAAGAAGGTATACCAGATATAACAAATCCATTTGCAAACTTACCTGAACCTAATTTAGGTCCAGTAAGTCAATTACCACCAGTTGTAACTGGTGCAAATCCTTCGGTTATGGCTGCAAATCAAAAGCTAATACCAGGGAATTTTAACAGCTTGACACAAGCACAGAAATACGAAATACTTTTTGGCGGTAATTAATATGGCAATAGAACCCAAAACAACAAGAGAACACATTTTATCTTTGTACGGACACATATCAGGTGTTAAGAAAAATTTAAAACATGTACACGAAGACGTCGAGAAATTGGGCGGTAAGATAGATAAAGTCTATTGGGTTCTTTTAGCAGCTGCGGGTACAGCTGCACTCTTCGCTATAGAAAGGCTAATAAATTAATGCAGCTTTCGCGTAATTTTAGTTTATCAGAATTAACCAAATCAGATACTGCAATACGTAAGGGTATTAACAACAACCCTAGTGCAGAACAAGTAGAAAAATTAAAAGCATTGTGTGAAAATATTTTACAGCCGGTACGTGATCACTTCGGCAGAGTAAAAATAACTAGCGGATTTCGTAGCATAGAATTATGTGAGGCCATCGGCAGTTCGGCACGATCACAGCACGCAAAAGCTGAAGCGGCTGATTTCGAATGTATCGGCATAGACAACGCTGAACTCTTTGATTGGATTAAAGATAATCTTACCCCAGATCAACTTATACTCGAGTTCTACACTCCAGGTGAACCTAACAGCGGATGGATCCACTGTAGCTGGATACCTGATCAACCAAGAGCATCATTCTTACACGCCTTTAAATCAGAAGGCAAAACTAAATACAAACCAATACTAGGCAAAGCAAAAGATTTAGTATAGATAGCCTGGATGAAAAATAGTTTATTAGTACATAAACATTTAATCGTCCGAGCAGAAGCATCTCGTCCACCAATGGACGAAGAACAACTTACAGAATGGATGAAAGAGTTTGTTGATTCTATAGATATGAAAATATTTATGGGTCCATACGTTAAGTATTGTAGAATGCCAGGCAATAGAGGTATTACAGGTGTTGCAATTATTGAAACTTCACATATTACTATGCATATTTGGGATGAACCAAACCCTGCACTAATGCAGTTTGATGTTTATTCGTGTGGTGAGTTTGATGTAGAAAAAATCTGTAACAAAATAAAAGAAGACTTTGCTACAACTAAAATAGAATATAAGTTTTTGAATCGCGAAACGGGTTTAGTTGATATTTAACGACACATACAGCCAATAAAATTACCAGAATCATCATTCATTATATGCAAATTTAGTTTATCTACATACCCTGTTAATTTAATTCGAAGTATGTCACATAAATCAAAACAATCTACATCAGCAGTTATGACTATGCCTTCCATTAATTTTTTTGTTACAGGTATTAGATGATACAAACCATCATTTAAAATAATTAAATCCATTCTCTTAAATCCTCTCCCATAATTTCTGTAGCTATATTCATCTTTTTACGCAATGCTTTTACTATCTTTTCATCTACAGTTTTTGGTGTTATAAAATCAACGTATGTTACCGACTTCTTTTGACCTATTCTGTGTGCTCTGTCTTCTGACTGTAGTCTTTTTTCTAAATCATATCCATTAGAATAATAAATAACATTATTAGCAGCAGTCAATGTAATACCATACCCACCTGTCTGTGGATTACCTATAAAAAATCTTGCATTTGATTCTGGGTCCTGAAATCTTTCTATATTTTTTTGTCTAACATCTGCTGGTATTGCACCATAATATTGTACAATAGAGTCTTCACCGTGTTTTTTAGATATAGCTTTTACAATTTGTTTTATATCGTACACATAGTTGGCCCATATAATAACTTTACCTTCTACTTCATCAAGGACATCTAATAATTCAGACATTCTATTATTTTTTATTTCTGTGATTGTATCATCATCATTCTTTAAGTGACCACAACTGATCTGATGTAAACGCATTAGTTGTGTTAATACGTGGGGCGCTGTAGCCATCTTGCCTTTTAGTTGAGCGAGGGCCGCGGATTTCATAGTAGTATAAATTTGTCTTTGTTCATCTGACAATTCTACTTCTCTTTGTATATATATTTTTTCAGGCAGGTCCAAGCAATCTTCTTTTAATACTCTGTAAGAAAACTTTTTTAAAGAGTCTGATAATTCATCTAATCTTTTATAGCCACCTACAATCTGTACCCTACGACCACCAAAGTTTCTATCTATCATTGTGGCGTATCTATTTCTAAATGTATAATAAGAATTAAATCCAAGTAATTCTTCGTGTAAAAAATTACATTGTGTATATAAATCTAATGGTGATTTAGTTACAGGAGAGCCTGTAAGAATTCTTCTGTATTTTGCTAGCTTACCAAGCGCAAGAATAGCTTTTGTTCTTTTAGCCGTAGGTGTTTTGATGGTTGTAGACTCATCAATAGCCATTATTGTTTTATGGCAATTAAGAAACTTTGTGGCAAATTCTAGACCTTTTTTAGTCGAGAATGCTTCTACATTCATAATAAGGATGTGAAGGTCATAGTCTATTTTAAACAATTGTTGATACTCTTTATCCTTTGCTTTGGATGTAGTCGCAGTCCATAGTATCGTTTTATGATCTATGTGGCTAGGTAAATGATTTGGTATTTCACCAGAAAACCAGTTTCTATAAACACCTTTTGGTGCTATAATTAGCGCCGCATTTATTTTACCTTTATCATACAGCATAGCTATATTATCAACTAACACTTTAGATTTACCTGTACCCATTTCCATAAAATATCCATATTCATCTTTATCCCACGATTTTTCTAACGCAGTAATTTGATGGTCGTATGGCTTTGTCTTAAATTTATAATTCATATTTTTTTCTACTTTCTATGTTGACAATTATATATAACCTATGTTAAACGTTGTCAAGAATTAAGAAATGAAAAATAAAATATTTGAATTGTATAAGCCAAACTCTTTAGCAGAGTTTTTAGAATTTAATAAAAACAATCCTGAAGAAAGATTTGTTTATGTAGTTCAACAACCAGCTCCTAATATAAATATATTAAGTGCATCTGATTTTGGTTATCTTGTAATATGTTTGCCTAACAGAGACCAGGCAATATTATCTACTGCACCTTATGTACAGAAGATGAAAAAAAATTTACAAGATTTTCGAAAACAAGATTACTTGCTTGCTGTTGGAGATCCTGTTATTATAGGTATATCAACTGCAGCTGTAAGTGAAGTTACATCAGGTCAGTTTAATATGTTGAAGTGGGACAAACGTGAATATAGATACTATCCACTTGAAGTAGATATGTATCAGAAAGGATAATTATGTCAGACATAAGAGACGAAATGATTAATGACTCAAAAGATTTTTTAGATACAGTTGAAGTTACAACTATTGCACAAGAATGTGTAAATTTAAAAAAAATAGAAGATGAAATAGCAGAGTTAGAAGAAAGACTTAAAGATAAAAAGTCAGATGCTGATCACATCAGCTCAAAAGTAATTCCAGAATTATTAGCAGAACAAGGACTATCAGAAATAAAATTAGCTGATGGTTCTAAAGTATCTGTCAAACAAGAATTTAGAGCCACTCTTCCAAAAGATGAAGTAAGAAGAGATGCAGCTTATAAATGGCTTCGAGATCAGGGGTTAGGGGATATTATTAAAAACAATGTCTCTGTAACATTTGGTAAAGGAGAAGATGACAAGGCCAAATCTTTGATTGACCTTGCGGTTGAGAATGGTTACGAACCAAATCAGAAATCTGATGTGGCTTGGAACACATTAACAGCCCTTTATGAGGAGCGTGTCAAGGCCGGCCTTGACATGCCTTCTGATGTCTTTAGTCTTTGGATTAAGGACAAAACTAAAATAAGTCGGAAATAACAACAAAGGATAAAGAAAAATGAGTAAAGAAGTAATGAAAAAAGGATCGGGGTCAGTAGCTTTGTTCGCAGACGATGTGGCTACAGGTTTTGATAACATGACGCAAGATGATCTTGCGTTGCCTTATGTCAGAATCTTGGGTCAATTATCGGCACAAGTGAATGAAGGGGATGGTAAATACATCGAGGGTGCTAAACCTGGGATGATTTATAATAATGTTACCCATGAAATATTTGATGGGAAAAAGGGTATCAAGGTGGTGCCATGTTATTATAAAAAAGACTATCCAGAGAAAAGCGACAAAGGAGATGGGAATCCATTAACAGTGGCTACACATCTACCTAATAGTCCAATAATCAAGACAGGTAAAAGAGAGGGTGCCAAGATTAGATTACCTAATGGTAATTATCTTGAAGAAACTGCTTATTACTATGTTTTGATGGAAACAAAAGCAGGTGGTATGACACCAGCGTTGATTACTATGAAATCATCGCAGCTTTCTGTCAGCAAAAATTGGAATTCTATGATGAAAACCATACAAATTGAGGACGGAAAAGGTGGATTTGTTACACCACCAATGCATGCAGTTGTGTATAATTTAGCATCGGCAATACAAAAGAACGATAAAGGTTCTTGGTATGGCTGGGCTATTACGCAAGACAGAATTATGGGACAAGAAGACAAAGGTTTGTACAAAAGTGCAAAAGAATTTTCTTCTAGTGTTTCGGATGGAACTGTGCAAGCAAAAGCTGATGTAGAAGAGAAAGTATCGGAAACTACTCCGTACTAAATTAAATGAGGGGGATTGTGAGATCCCCCTTTACAAAGAAAAAAGAAATGATAATACAAAAAGATAAATTCAAAAATATATTTAGTGGACTAACTATAGCATATGGACAATATCAACCTGGAGAACGTGGCGAAAACGGAAAGCAACAAGGAAAAGCTTTTATTGTACGTGGTGACGTCACCGACGAACTCTGGGAAAACCATCTCACAGGAAAAGGTCCAGCCCTGGGAATCATCCCTATTACGGAAAACAATGATTGTAGGTGGGGGTGTATTGATATTGACGAATATAACTTTGATCATACTAGCCTCATTAAAAGCATTAGGGATAAAAAACTTCCTCTTATAGTTTGCCGAAGTAAATCTGGCGGAGCTCACGTATTTTTATTTACTAAAGAAAATATTCCTGCATCATTGATGCAATCAAAATTAAAATCTATGGCCATCATACTTGGTTATGAAGGCTCTGAAATATTTCCAAAACAAACTGAAATACTAGTGGATCGTGGGGACACTGGTAATTTTTTAAACCTGCCCTACTATAATGAAATGAAAGGACTGCGTTATGCTATCAACGATAATGGCGCCGGTTGTACACTTGAAGAATTTTATCAGCTCTATGATAAATTTGTTTGTACCAAAGAGACAATCGACGAAATTAAAACAGAAGAGAAAAAAATAGAAGAAGCATTTCCTGGAGGTCCACCTTGTTTAAATAAACTTGCAACAACAGGATTTGGACAAGGCTCTAGGAACAATGCATTATTTAATATAGCAGTATACTATAAACAATCATCACCAGATACTTGGGAAGATAAAATTGTAGAAGCAAATTTAAAATATATGGACCCAACTTTAAGTAATAGTGAAGTTCAACAATTAATAAAATCTGTAAATAGAAAAGGTTATGATAAATATCGCTGTAAAGATTCTCCAATTAATGCAGTATGTCAATCAGGTTTATGTAGGACAAAAAGATTTGGTGTAGGATTTGGTGAAGAAGAAATGCCAATGTTAGGAAGTCTTACAAAATATTCTTCTAAACCACCGGAATGGTTTTTAGATGTAGATAAAAAAAGAATACAATTAAAATCAGAACAACTTTACAGTCCACAACTATTTGCTTTAGCGTGTTTAGATCAAGCTAATTTAATTGTACCAGTACCTAAACCAAAAGATTGGAAACAACATTTTTTAAAACCTATGATGCAAGGTTTACAAGAAGTAGAACCTTTAGAGTCTTTAGATCCTGTAAATGAATTAACAGGACTATTACAAGACTGGACAACTAACAGACAATCAGCAAGAACTTTTGACGATATATTAAATAAACTACCATACACAGATGAAAAAAGAGAATTTACATATTTTAGAATGGAAGACTTTTATAATTTTTGTAAAAGAAATCATTGGGAAAAAGATAAAAATCAAACAGGTAATTTAATTAAACAATTAGATGTATTTGTAAATGAAGAAAGAATGCGTATAAAAAAACAACAACCAAGATTAATTAAAATAAAAACTATGAAACAATTAGAGGCAAGTACAACACAAGAAGCTTACCAAGAGGAGGTATTTTAATGTCTAAACCACCAACATACGATAGAGATGTAGGCAAGAATTGGCATTTAAGATTTAGGTTAATAATACAAGAGTTAACTGAAGAATTAGAATTAACACAAATACAATTAAAGATAGCAGAAAGGAAAATAAAAAAGTATGAAAACAATAATACTGGGTCCACCAGGAACGGGAAAGACAACAACGTTGTTAAATTTAGTAGACGAATTTATACAAGATGGGATAAGACCTAAACAAATAGGTTATTTTTCATTTACAAGAAAAGCAGCAACAGAAGCAGCAAACAGAGCTTCTGAAAAATTTGGTTTAGATATAGAAAATGATTTACCATTTTTTAGAACACTACATTCTTACGCATTCAATCAGTTAGGAATGACAAAAGAAAAAATGATGAAACCAGAAGACTATAAAGAATTTGGTGAGAAGTGTGGCATACCTATAAAGTCTGCAAAATTTTCTGACGGTGATGGTACATTTAATTCTGACAATGAATATCTTACAATAATAAATACTGCAGTTGTTAAAAGAATGGATCTATTAGAGTATTATGATTCAAGACAAAACATTCTTGATATAGAAAGAAACACATTATTTTTATTATCAGAAGAACTTAAAAGATTTAAAAAAGAAAAAGGATTAAAAGACTTTAATGATTTGTTAGAAGATTTTTTAGAAAAAGAAACTATTAATAAGTTTAAAGTATTATTTATTGATGAAGCCCAAGACTTATCTTTACTACAATGGGAGATGGTAAGAAAGATTTGGAACAAAGCAGAGAAAACTTACATAGCTGGTGATGATGACCAAGCAATATTTAAATGGGCCGGTGCAGATGTAGATCACTTCATTGCACTCAAAGAAGAAGTTGATGACATACAAACATTAGATCAATCTTACAGGATTCCTGGAGGACCTATACACGAACTATCTCAAAAAATAATTAGTCAGGTACAAAATAGATTTGATAAAAAGTACAAACCAAGAACGGGAGAAGGAGTAATGCGAAGATACTCTGACATCACCCAGGTAGATATGTCCGAGGGTAATTGGTTAGTGTTATCTTCTGCGAATCATTTTTTAGATTCAGTAAAAGAAGTTTGTGAACTACGGGGTTGGTATTATCAATACAAAGGACGTAATTCTATACCACTTAAATTATTGCTAGCATTAAACAATTGGGAATCGTGGCGAAAAGGAGGCATGCTCAATCATTTAGAAATAAAAAATATATATGAATATTTAGGATCAAATGTTTTAGAAGGATTTAGAAAAGGTAAAACGTTGCATTCTGATGATAAATATACGATAAAGGAGTGTGTAGATAATCACGGGTTAATTACTCAACAGGTTTGGTATGAATCTTTTGAAGGACTTGATCCAATTACAGAAAACTACATTCGTAATATGAGAGCAAATGGAGAAGAGATAAATAAAAATCCTAGAATAATAATGTCAACAATACACGGAGCGAAAGGAGGAGAAGCTGACAAAGTTTTACTAATGCAAGATTTAACAAACGCAGCTCTTGAAACATTTAGTTATGATCCAGATGAATTACATAGATTATTTTATACTGGAGCAACAAGAGCGAAGCGTGAATTGCATGTATTAGATCCAAGAGATTTTGATAGAGCTTATATACTATGACCAACAAAGATTTATTTAAAGGTACAACATACGATACTTTAGAAAAACAGGTAGGCGGGAAACACTATCGCAATATGAAAATTCAGCCAGCACATTTTATAAATGAAAACAAGTTGCTTTTTGCGGAGGGTAACGCTATAAAATATATATGCAGACATTCTGCAAAAGGTAAAGAGGAAGATGTGAAGAAGGCAATACACTATTTAGAGATGATACTTGAAAGGGATTATTCGTGAGAAGTACCCAGATACCGTTGTTTACTCCAGAAACGGAATGGGTAATGCCAGAGGAATTAAAAGATCTTCGAGGACATAAAGAAATATCAATAGATTTAGAAACTAATGACCCACATCTAATGACCCTTGGGTCAGGTAATGTTACCGGCAGAGGGCACATTGCTGGCGTTGCGGTGGCCGTAGAAGGCTGGTCAGGGTATTTTCCGATACATCATGAGTCTGGCGGCAATATGGACAAAACTTTAGTTTTATCTTGGCTTCAAGATATTTGTAATCAAGAGGATACTACCTTTATATTTCACAATGCAATGTATGATATCTGTTGGTTGAGAGCTGCAGGTGTAATTGTCAAAGGTAAAATAGTTGACACTATGATTGCAGCATCATTAATAGATGAAAATAGATTATCTTATCAATTAAATTATTTATCAAAACACTATGTTGGTATTGGTAAAGATGAAAGTATTTTAAATGCAGCTGCAAAAGAATATGGTCTTGATCCTAAAAAAGATATGTGGCGACTGCCTGCATTATTTGTAGGACAATATGCTGAACGTGATGCAGAAGCTACACTTAAACTTTGGAAAAGATTAGAAACAGAATTATATCAACAAGAATTATGGGACGTATTTAACCTGGAGACAAAATTATTTCCTTGTTTAGTTGATATGAGATTTAAAGGTGTAAGAGTTAATCTTGACAAAGCAGATAAGATTAAAAAAAATCTTATGGATCGAGAGTCTAAAATAGTTAGTAAAATCAAGAGTTTAACAAATGTTGATGTAGAAATACATGCAGCAAGAAGTATAGCAAAAGCTTTTGATAAATTAAAACTTCCATATGACAGGACAGAAAAAAGTAAAGAACCATCTTTTACAAAAAACTTTTTACAAAACCATCCACACGAATTACCAAAACTAATTGCAGAGGCAAGAGAAATAAATAAAGCTCACACTACATTTATAGATTCAATAACTAAACACGCAGTTGATGGTAGGATACACGCAGACATAAATCAAATTAGATCAGATGCAGGTGGCACAGTTACAGGTAGATTCTCTATGAGTAATCCAAACCTGCAACAGATACCAGCAAGACATCCTGAACTAGGACCAATGATTAGATCTATTTTTATTCCAGAAGAAAATACTACGTGGGGATCTTTTGATTACTCACAACAAGAACCAAGAATTTTAGTACACTATGCAAAGTTACAAAACTTAAATGGTGTTGATGAAATTGTAGATGCATACAATCAAGGTGATGCAGACTTTCACCAGGTTGTTGCAGATATGGCAGGTATTGAACGTAAGCAGGCCAAAACAATTAACCTTGGTTTGATGTATGGTATGGGTAAAAATAAATTAATGGCAGAATTAGGATTGATGAAAGATTCTGCAGAAAAATTAATAAGACAGTATCACAACAAAGCTCCATTTGTAAAACAACTAATGGATAATGTATCTCGTAAAGCAAATGATCGTGGTAAGATTAGAACTTTGTTAGGTCGTGCGTGTCATTTTGATCTTTGGCAGCCTGTACAATTTGGTGTATTTAAACCATTACCACTAGAGCAAGCGCGAAAAGAATATGATGAACCTTTGAAACGTGCATTTACGTACAAAGCTTTAAATAAATTAATACAAGGAAGTGCAGCAGATATGACTAAAAAAAGTATGGTAGCATTGTATGAAAATGGTATAATACCACATATACAAATTCACGATGAAGTGGATATCTCTGTTGAATCTCCAGAAAAAGCTGAACAAATAATAGAAATAATGGAGAGTGCAGTAGAGTTAAAAGTTCCAAACAAAGTGGATTACGAACAAGGAGAAAATTGGGGCGATATTAAGTAATGGCTTTATTGAATGCAGACATACCACCTCAATATTGTAAAGTACGGAAGGAGTATCTTTATGACTTTAAAAAACATCACGGAGAAAATGAAGAATGCGTTATCTTCGGGCTCACATCTATGGCAGGAGCTGCAACACTATTTCACATTATGTTACCAAATGGTGCGGTCTTTTTTAGACTGCCTATATCAGCGTTTTTTCAAAAAGAATTTGACAGAAAAGATGTGCCAGATATGCAAGTGGACACCCTTCAGCTGTGGAACAGCTTTAGTTATTATCCTAGTGTGCATATGTTTAATTATCTAACATCACAGCGCGGTAAATATTTCGGAAAAGATAAAAAATTATACTATGGTGAATATCTGTTCACCATTGATTGGTGTCATCCTGAAAGTAATATTTTGGATACTGAACACAGTGAGATTCCTCATGAGCATAAGTGTGGACATGTGTTGGCTCTTGATAATGGCAATTATGCTATTCAGCCTAATAATAGGATC
>Ga0181393_1000214_pt1 | contig 21371 bp, 27 predicted proteins | sample 16SPOviralmetaG_FD_130122 | JGI IMG/M metagenome (GOLD analysis project Ga0181393, IMG submission 130122) | Marine viral communities from the oligotrophic San Pedro Time Series (SPOT) site, San Pedro Channel, CA, USA - 16 SPOT_SRF_2010-10-21 | ecosystem: Environmental > Aquatic > Marine > Strait...
ATCAGCGTTGCCAGATACATCTAAACTTCCTGCATCTAGCTCACCACTTAATGTAAAGTTTCTTACGCCTGTATAGTCTTTGTTAGAATCAAGTATCATAGCCTTAGATGCTATAGCTGTACCAACTGCTGTTGAGCCTAAATCAAGAGCATTAAGTTCACCCACTACAGCAGTAATACCATCAAGGGCATTTAACTCTGCTGCTGTGGATGTTACACCGTCAAGTATGTTTAACTCTGCTGCTGTAGATGTTACACCATCAAGTATGTTTAACTCAGCAGCAGTTGACGTAATAGCTGTACCAGCAATACTAATGGCGTCTGTTTCTAGTGTACCATCAATATCTACATCCCCACTAATATCTAAACTACTTGCTTCAATCTCACCGCTAGCTTTAAATATTACGTTGTCCCCACCTGCTACCTCAAATATAATCTGATTATCAGTACTAAATTTAATAAGGTTATCGTTGTCTCTACCAATAGCAAGACTAGCATTCTTTACAGACGTTATGCCTGTCTGTGCCGCATCTACTGTTATAGTTAAATCAAACGGGTCGCCATCAGAGCCTGTGCTTGTATCAGTAAAGTTTGTTGTAACGCCTGCCCCAATAATTTTCAGTTCTTTGGAGTTGTCTATTGTAACTTCTGTGCCATCATCATCTTCAAGAAAAAAGCTAGTCATAGCACTACTAGCGACATTGGCATCAACGTAAGCCTTAACAGATTGTTGTGTAGGTATAAGCGTAGCTGAATCAGAAGCCATATTATCTTCGTCTACAAAAGCTGTAGCAGTGATTGTGCCGTCGCTTATACTGCCAAAAGTTATAGTGCCTGTGGTTGTAATACCAGATTCACCGTTGTTTATAGCTCCAAAACCAGATGTTATACTTCCGCTATTTAACGCGCCCGTAGTAACTATATTTGAGCCACCAACACTTTTGCCTGACATATAAGTAGATAAAGTTTCTACTGTGGTCATACGCATTGTTCCAGCGTCATTTATAAGTACGCCATCACCGTCAGCAACTGCGGTTGTGCCTCTAGCCGTATCTCCGTCTATTAAATTTATTTCAGCAGCAGTAGTCGTAACGCCATCTAAAATATTAAGTTCTGCGGCTGTAGATGTTACACCGTCTAAGATATTTAGTTCTGCTGTTGTGGATGTTACACCATCTAGTATATTAAGTTCTGCAGCTGTAGATGTTACACCGTCTAAGATATTTAGTTCTGCTGCTGTAGATGTTACACCGTCTAAGATATTTAGTTCTGCTGTTGTGGATGTTACACCATCTAATATATTAAGTTCTGCTGTTGTGGATGTTACACCATCTAATATATTAAGTTCTGCTGTTGTGGATGTTACACCATCTAATATATTAAGTTCTGCGGCTGTGGCTGTTACGTTTGTACCACCTATATCTAAAGTAGTAACAGATATTTCTCCAGCTACAGTAACAAGACCATTAGCTAGAGTAAGTAAATCTGTATCATCGGTATGACCTATAGTTGTACCATTGATAAGTACGTTATCAATATCGAGTGAACCGCCAGATATTAGTCCAGTGGTTGTGATTGTTGATGAACCAGTATCAATCGTACCAAAGCCAGACGTAATAGAACCAGAATTTAATGCGCCTACAGTAGTAGCGGCTGTAGTAACAAGATTAGGCATAGCCGTAATCTCATCATCAAAATAAGCAGCCAAGTCTGTAACTGCCACCTGTACCATAGTTCCGTTATCATTAAGGACAACCCTATCTGCATCCGCTACAGTGGTAGATGTTGCACTTGTGTTTCCATCTACAATGTTTAACTCCGTTGCGGTAGATGTTACACCATCTAATATATTAAGTTCTGCTGTTGTGGATGTTACACCATCTAATATATTAAGTTCTGTTGCTGTAGATGTTACACCATCTAATATATTAAGTTCTGCTGCTGTAGATGTTACACCGTCTAAGATATTTAGTTCTGCTGCTGTAGATGTTACACCATCTAATATATTAAGTTCTGCTGCTGTAGATGTTACACCATCTAATATATTAAGTTCTGCTGCTGTAGATGTAATCGCTGTGCCATTAAAATTTATAGCATCTAGGTATGCTATACCATCAATGTATATGTCTTTCCATTCTTTAGAAGCACTACCTAAATCATACGTGTTATCATCGTCGGGTATGATATTTGAATCTATTTCACCGCCAAACACAATATTATCAGTATTTGCATCACCAAGAGTTACTGTGCCGCCGTTAAACGTAGTAGTGCCTGTTACTGTAAGATTACCACCAACACCAAAGTCACCCGCCACATAGTTAAGACTTTCAACAACGTTAGTGCCATCACAGTACACATGTCCTGTCTCACCTGCTGTAATAGCGATACCAGTTCCTGATGATGTCTTAACTGTTACTGTCTGTGCAGTGCCGTTTTTTACAATAAATATTTTACTAAGGGCAGGAACAATAACTGTAGCTGCACCTGATAAAGAAGTTCCTGTGTCAGTAAGATTTAATATAGCGGCTCTAGATTCTGCTGTAGAGCCATTTGCAGTGCTTAACGTAGCAGAGTTACCACTCCAAGTATTGATGGTTGCGGAACCTGCTATAGCTTCCTCAATCATGTTGGTTACGCTAGCGTTTAACAAATCCCCCCATGTTCCGGCTAACTCACCTTGAACTGGTAAGGCTAGTTTTAAAAGAGTGCTAAATTGAGTTGCCATTATAAAACCTCACAAATACTAATACTAATACACTTAACTTATACAAACTGCAATTACTCAATACGAACTACAGCATTTGTCTTATCTGCAGAAGGAAACTCAATAACAAAATCTGCAGAACTTGTTTGTTTATCTTCTCCAAAATCAATTATTGCTATGGCAGGATTACCTGTTGCAGATTTGTAAATTAAAGCTCCTCTAACAGTTATAGAAGAAGAACTCCAAGTCGTATCAGAAAAGTCTAGAAACGCTGTAATACCTGATGATGTTGGGCTAGAAGCTATACTGAGCGTATTACCTCCTGCTGTGTACCCAGTGCCACTAACTTCATTAGTTGTAGAGTACGCTGTGGTTGTAGCATCTAAAGTTGCACTAGATGTATACAAAGCAATCTTAAATGTTTGTGTTGTATCACTGCTAAAATCCATTTCTCCATTTAAAAGAGCAACTTTAAAAGATGTGCATAGTGTTTGAGTGATAGCCATAATTTACCTTAATTTACATCCGCACGAGATTGCCCAGAACGGTACACATCTTGACGTAACTTACCATCTGCGGTTCTTTGCATTAACTTAATAGCTTGTAAGTATCGTTTTTCATACATAGCAACCATGTCAGCTTCACCTTTTTGAAACTTAATAGCTTCCATTAATACTCCGTTAATAAGAGCAGTGTCAAAAATATCTCCTAAATAAGTGCTACCAGCAGATACTATAGATGTAGGATACTTAGCGAATATATGTTCTATCTCATAATTTTGATCAGGAGTTGGTGCTAACATTAATTGAACGGTAGATCCAGTAGTCCCATGATATGCGTAGAATTTTGGTAGCCCATATTTTGCACTAGTATTAACAGGAAAGGCATCTCTTAAAAAATTTACATCTTTATTTAATAAGTAGGTTGAAGTGCTATTACTAATTACAGCTAGACTATAAGTGTATAGATATCCTGTAGGGGTTGTATAAAGTTTGTTGGTAGCGGTAAGAGGGCCACTATCTACATTACGTAGCGAAGGTAGCTCGACAGAATTAAAAATTAATTGTTCTGCCTGCTGCGTAAATAAAGCATGTTGATCTGCTGTAAACGTCTGTTCACACACATCTTCTACATTTGCTTTTAAACTTGTATAGTTCATAACTTACCCCATAGGCCCACGAGCCATAGTTCCTTTAGTAGCTGCGCCCGTACCACGTATCTTAATACCACCACCTGCGCTAAAACCTTCTACTCCACGACCTTTTAGTATATCTTTTTTTGTAACTTTACCATCACCTGTGAGGTCAGGAAAACCACCTGATTTTGTTTGTTTACCCATGTTTGCTCTATTCATAATACACTCCTATGAAGTTGTTACCGTAACTGAACCTACAGATGCAGTCATTACAAACTGTAATTTATTATCTAATGATCCTGCATACCTAACTGATCTACTTTCTGCATACCCAACAAAATCTGGTCTAGGGTCTCTTATAGCTTGTGGATCATCTACAGGAAACATACCTAACTCATTTTGTGGATGATCACCATCAAAACAAAAGGGACATGCTTTTAAATTAGTATCATTACCTTTTCTTACTATATTACGTAGCTCTCGTAATTTGTAACGAAAACCGCATATATCACATTCACCTATTGCTCTTTTTAATGACGCAAATCTATTTGACATAACTAAATCCTAGCAATACGGGGTACATAACGTTCAGAAGTTTTCTCTCTGTCTTCACCTGCAGCTAGATTATATTGTTCATCATATGCAGTTTTTAACATCTCTACTCTACCTACAAGTTCAGGCACTTTCATAGATATATGGTACGCTAACCCTGCTACTAGACAGGGTAAAAATCTAAAAGTCATATCTGCTGTTTCTACACCATTTCCAGCATCTTCAATACGTCTCATACGAAAGTACACAAATGTATAAATGTTGCTGTCTGGTACAGGCCATACATTAATTCTAGGTTGTGTAGCTAATCTTTCTACAAATACCTGTATTGGTCTACCGCTTGTTAACTTGTTAGGAATGGATGAGTAAGTGCTTACACCAATACGACTTATAGTAAGATCAGATTGTGTAGCGGTATTTCCGGGATTAGTGCGAATTACATGATCCAGTAAATCTACAGTGTCTGCAGGAAGATTATATTGAGAAGTACCCGAAGTTAAAGATATAGTGCCACTATCGATAGTCCACATATTAATACCACGATTTTGCCACTCAATTGTCATTAGGTTCATAGACCTACGAGCAGTGCGTAAGTCATATCCTGACCGCATCTCGCGTCCGGCACGCTCCCACGCCTCTTCTGCGATCTCTGTAAAATCCATATCGAATGCGGTAGTGCCTGACGTAGCCATTTATTTTTTCCTTTTTCGCCGTGCTGATTCTACTCTTCTTGGTTTTCCTGCTGGCTGTCCAAGTCGTTTCTTTTGGTTAATTCGTTTTCTTTTTTCGGTGGAGGACATTTCTCCAGAGGTCTTGGGAGTCTTTGAACTAACGCGTTTGGAGGGGCGACAATATGGAGTACCCCGTTTTTCACCTTTGCGACGCCCACACGCCTTCCCCGTTGATACGTCTTTCCAATCTTCTTTGAACCATCTCTTAAGAGCCAAGCCTTCTTTTGTTTTACGTACTGCCATTCTTTACTCATCTATATTGTGTAACTTTACGGCGATTTTCTTGTACTATACCACAACCTCTAGCAACACCTTTTTTATTTGAAGGTCGTTTTCTTCTAGCTAGTCCACCACCAGAAAGTTGTACAATCCCTCCAACAGCTTTCTTTTTAGAAGACTTACCATAATTGGAAGCACCAACTTTTCGGCATTTAGCGATAGCTCCTGAAGCATATGCGCTTGGAAAGACTTTATAACGAGATTTTACCTTATGATAACAAGCGTCTTTAGGCATTTTTCTTAGCCCTCCTTATACTTTCTTTTCCTTGACGAAAAATTTTTGCAACTTCAGTTTTACCCATAACTTTGGCTCTCTGCTCACCGACAGTAAGTATCTGTATCTTTCTAGCAAACGGCTTGTTTACCTTTTTTACTTTAGCTACAGTTGCTCTAGCATCAGCAGGAGTAGCAAACTTTATACCTACAGTATCCTTTGGATTTTCATCAGTATAAAGCCTACGGCCTGATCCTTTTGGTTTTTTACCTGTGCCAGTTTTTGGGTCTTTAGCCATTTACGAACCACTCATTGTTACCATTTTGCCAGCACGAAAACCCTTGGTTGCTATACCGTTACCACGGAGTTTACCACCTTTTGAGTAACCTTTTTTCATCATACCACCAGCAGCCATGCCTTTTTTCTTCATCATACCACCAGCAGCCATATCTTTTTTCTTCTTATCTACTTTTTTAATTGCAGCCATTAAACCACCAGCAGCCATACCTTTTTTCTTCATCATACCACCAGCAGCCATACCTTTTTTCTTCATCATACCGCCAGCAGCCATACCTTTTTTCTTCATCATACCACCAGCAGCCATACCTTTTTTCTTCATCATATTCATTTTATTCATTTTATTCGTCCTTGTACAAGTTATTAAAAGTTACTTCAGGATCCATATAACTGTGGTCACTTTCAGCATTATGTATCCATTGGCTAGGTTTGAAATCAGGTGCGCCATCTCCTGTTTCCCATAGTGCTGGGCTAGTTGCTCTTACTCTATTGTTAGGTAAGGCTACTATATTCCCAGTCCATGCACCTGCATCAGTAAGTTCTAAAACATGACTTTGTTTGTGTTGTGCAGGGTCGTCAGCTATATCTGTTTCTGTATAATCTACAGTAAACAAATATCGTCCTGTATAAAACTCTCCATCTATTTTACATATCCAAGGACTAGAACTAACACGATCTATCTTTAGGACAGAGTGATGATGAGAACTACAATCCCAAGGTTGTGCAAAAGGAACGAGCATAGGTTCAGGCCATTCCTCATACGGTACATCAGCTACGAGTGCAGTAATAGGCATTCTAGCCCACATAGCGCCCCCATGTATATTAGGGTCATCAGTATCATCTGACTCACATCCTGTAAATATAACATGAAAACTAAGACATCTATCTGGCACTGTATTTACTGCTATAGCCATAGCATGTAAGAACTCTCCATGATAATCTTGATGATTACAGGTGTATTCTTTTCGTACCCAACATTTAAAATGAGGTATGTTACTTATTAAATACGGCATTTAACATTTCCACCTTCTTCTAGCTTGCCGTAATCTTGAGTTAGGGTCTTTAGCAGCTTTTGGAAATTGTTTCATCTGCCCAGCGCTCCGTGCGCAATAAGACTTACGGCGTTTTGCAGCTTTACTTCCAGCTTTTACTTTACCTGTAACAGCTGTCTTTAATTTACTTCCGGGGTTGTCTTTACGATATTTAGCAACACCCTTCTTAGTCATTCCAGCACCAGACTTGGTGGGACGCTTATGTCCTCCACCAATAGTGTGGCCTTTCATTGTGCCTTTACGACTAGCCATGGAAGAACGTCATCATGTCTATTGTAGCTATCGTATATTTTACTGACATGCCATCTACAAATAAGATGCCATCTGCTGGTATGGTTCTATCTAATGTAGTGTTGTCAGTGCCTATAGTACGAGACTTAAACAGAGCAGAGCCGTTCTCAGGGGTGTTATTAAAGAACTCCACAACACCAGCCGTGCCACCAGAGACTATAGAAAAGCCTTTCATGCGCACTCTATTACTACCGTTGATGGCTTCGGCGCAAAGATCACCTGATCCTACCGTAATGTTTGCAGCATACTTTGCAGAACATTCTACAGCACTTACTGTTAAAAACAGCTTTGCACCTGCTACAGCTTCAGCTCTACCCGTAGAAGTTATAACTTCTGTCATGGCGTTACCAAAGACATCTGTACCAGTTATTGTGCAGGTCTTAGCATTATCTCCTGTACCAGCCGTGGTTACAGTAACATTTCTAGCCCCACCCCCAGCAAACGTGGTTTCTGCCATAGTAGCGCTAGTATCGGGTCTAGCAGCTGTTACCAAACGATCTGGATCTGATGCGTTTTCATCACTAATAAACTTAGCTGTTATATCTGAGCTATGACTCATATCAATCTCCTTATAAAAGGAGAGGGGTGTTACCCCCTCTCGTTACTAGGCTTCATAGCCCATCAATTCAATAAGGAGTTTACCAGCAGTATAATCTGCATCGGTAGCAGCACCTGTGGTTAAGTATAAAAACTGATCTGCGGCAGGTACAGCAGAAAAGAAAACTTTACTACCTAGAGTTGCGTCACCAGAGTTAACTAACAATGTCTCATCTAAGCTACTAATAGCTGCGTCTTCAACACCTGTTCCTTCTGTAGCAGAATGAATGTTAATATCTGGATCACCGCCAGCAGGAGCTTCAAAGCATTCCATGCTTCCAGTCAAGATAGTGCCGTTTTTTGCAGCAGTAATTTGACCAATGTGACAAACAAGTGCTGTGCCGTTGACACCAATAATGTCGCCAGAGCCTGTTGAGCGTAGACCAGTCAGGTCAATAAGAATACGAGTTGTAATGATGCCGCCCATACGCTGAACTGAACTGCGGTAGATTGTTCCAGAACCAGTTGTAATACCAGTACCAGCTTCTACAGCCATTGTGTTTGCATCAAAAGAAGATACACCAGTTGAACTGATGCTTGAAAGAGTTGTAATAGCTCCGGTAGAGGAGTTTTCACTTATTGTAGTAAAGCCGCCTTTTGAGCGAACCGCACCTGCAAAGGTAGTATTAGCCATGTAATTCTCCTGTCTTGGCTATTGTCAGCTACGGGATGCAGCTGTCAGGGGATAATTGTACAGTATACTAAAAAGAAAGGAGTGGCAAGCCACTCCCCTCTAATATGTTTTAAGCTCCGGGTGAGCCGAATATACCCAACGGATCGGACACACCAAATGAATAACGCTCACGAGCTTTGTACCGACTGTTACCAGTATCAAAATCAGCATCCATAGAGGTAGCCATAGGACTACGTGTGAAGTGCTTTAGCCCGTTAGGAACATCAGTCATAAGGAAAAACGCATCAGTATCTGTGAGATAGTGATTTATTGTATAACCTTCAGGGACAGAACCATTATTGCGAAGCGCATTAAGATCATTATCCGCTGTTCCTACACGTCCTTCAGTTTCTAACAAACGAGTTGCCACAAACTGAAGGTTTGGTGGAATAACTAATTTACGAGGTTTTGCTGCAATCAGTAAGCCACGTTCGTCAGTCCAACCTGCAATTTGAATAACAGCGGCTTCTAATGAAGTTTCGTTAAGATCCGCTGCAGTTGCAGGTTCGTTAGAGTTTGTGCCACCAGAAACTAACGGGTGGGCTGTAGAACAAAGTTCAACACCGTCACCGTATGTAGTGCCACTAGAAAAGGCATTATTTAAAATTGTAGCTGCCTTAACTTGTTTTGTGTACGCCATCGCACGAGCCAATGCTTTAGTATAACGAGATGATAATGAATCATACAAGTTATCTTCAATAGCCTCTTCTGTAATTGAAAAGCCCATTGCAACGGTCTCATGTGAGTAGCGAGCTGTAAATGCTTCCTGTGCATTGTCATATTCGATGGCAGAACCTTCGTTTTTAACAGGTGCAGCAGAAAAACCTGACAGCTTTGTTTCTTCTTCAAATGAACGATCAGAAGTCTCTGTTTCAAAGATCTCTGCATGTTCTTCACCATACTTAGCATACTCCAAGCCGAATAAAGCATTCAGACCGGGAAGGAGTTCTTTAAGTAGTTGTGCGCGTGAAATAGCCATTATCTACTCCTCCTTATACGCCAGCGGTTTGTTGATAACGTTGATAACCCTGTGTAAGTTTAACAATAAACTCAACAAAGTTACCAGAACTGTTTGCTGTATCAGGTACAACATCAACAACGGTAATTGGCAAAATTGTTGCTACATTGTTAATAAATACACCCATACGACTATTACCTGACGCTGTTACACCAGTATTAAGCACAAGCTCTGCGTTACAAGAGATTGCATTAGCACGAGTAACATATGCAGGAAGTAGTCCACCAGTTGCGCCATCAGCGGAAGCACTAGTGCAGTTTACTACTTTAAATAGTACATTTGGATCATCACATACAAATGCTTCTATATCGGAAGCTACGATACTTCCGGGATAGCTTTGACGGAAAGTTAGTTGACCTGTATTTGGATCTGTATAACTACAGCCCATAAATACACCGACAACACCAGCCACCACAGAAGTATTGTTCTGTAATGTGGTAATGATAATAGTCCCATCGTTTTTATACTGCACTACATCTCCATAGAAGAGAGCTGTACTATAGTTTGAAGCAATAGGAATCTTACGTGTAGAACCCACATAATTATGACCACCAATCATTCCGATTGGACGAAGGCCATATGGGGCGTCAATGGTAGGATATGCCATCTATTTTATCTCCAGATAACAAAGGTTTTTAATTTAACCCCCAGCACCAAAAGTTACTTTTGATTTACGCTCATGAAAGAGCGGCATTCGGGGATCGTTTTCTCTCATAAGGTTGTTATCAACTGATTCAATCTGGCCTTTTGTTTGCTGCTCATAATAAGCGGTGCGCTCTTCAATCAGTTCTTTTGGAGCTTTACAAAGAATAAGACCACCAATTACAACATTATCTTTGAACTTTTCATTCTCAATAGTAACTACTGTAATTTCTGGATGATCTGAAGCTTTTACAGGCTCCCAACCTTCACGAAATTTTGAGGAAACATTGGTAGCATCAGTTTGCCCCTGCGTGGCGACTCTAATCCAACGAAATGCATAACCCGGCTCGGCATTCGGTGACGGCAAAGTTTCAGGTCGTTGCCAAGCTCTAGTACGGGTCGTTTTTTCACGAGTGATCTCTTCACGATTTATGCGGTTTTCAGCCATTAGTTTTTCCTCATTTCTTCTGCAACCTTTTTGGCGTATAATTCTAAGGGTACTCCAAGTCTTTTAGCTATAGAAACTTGTGTTTGCGTTAACGTTATTTTCTTTGGCGCTGCGCTCCGCGTTGCGGGTGCAACCACATTAGATAGTTTCTTTGGCTCTTCAACTTCTATTTCAGCATCCTCGAAATTATCGGGGAATACTTGGCGCATACGAGAATTAATTCTCTCGTAGTATTCATCGCTTCCGATGGTAACACCATCTTTCAGAAGCTTTTGGTGCAACCCTAGTGCTAGTGATGTCATTTCTTCATCAGAATTAAACCACGGATTATCCCGCGCCCACTGATTAGCTTTTTCATCAACTGCCACTTGGGCGGTTTCTACTGGTACGTTAACAGGAGTTTCTGGCTCTTGTAAAGCAGGAAGTTTAAAATTATTTAACCTATCAGCCTTAATCTTAGCAGAAGTTAAGGTTTCTTGTGCTTCTACAACAGCTTCTGCGTCTCCAGCTTCATATGCTTCTTTATATTTTATTTTAGCATTATCTAAATCAGTTGCAGCCGAACGTTTAGCCTGATCAAGCATAGTTGATTGATTTTTACCAACTGTACCTTTTAATTCTTTATTCTCATCTACTAACTTTTGAGCAAAGGCTTCTAACTCTTGTCTTTCACGGAGCGCTTGTTCTTTCGCCCTACGCTCGTCGTGGTATCCTTTGCTGAAGTGCTTGATTCTGTTTTTGACCTTGTCAGAATATTCTTCAAGTTCTTCTTCAGTAACATCGTTAGGCGGATTAGAAACTTTACGCCCTCTGTCAGCTTGTGGAGTATCATCGACAACTTCGATTTCAAGTCCATCATCTTTAGTATCCTCTTTATTATTAGATTTCGATTCCGGTTCGGTGGCTGTTTTACCAGATAAATCAATTTCCACAGCACTAGAACTTTCCACTTCTATATTTGGTTTGTTATCTTCATCTGGAAACGTATATTCTACTTTTTGAAACGCCATTATATGCTCCTATACTTTGCAGATGCCACGAGGATCAGGAATAACTGCCTCTACGGAATCGTCATTCATCAAACGAAATTCTTTACCATTAACTTTAAAACGAGTGCCAGTATTCATACGAAACATAACGTAGTCTCCAATTTCACACCATTTACCAGTAGGAAATCTGTCTTTATCAGTATAAGCAGCTTCGCCCATATCGATAACTACCCCCATTATTGACATAATATATTCTTTATGTTTTTCAGTATCTGTTTTAAGTAGGCTACTACCTTCATAAGTGTCACTTATATCAGGTAATGCTATCAATAAACGATATCCGCAAGGTTTAGGTAGCTGTGCTTCCCAATCTTCATCAGGAGTAATTTTTGCAATTGCTTCAGTCATCATCATCATCTTCCATTTGATTGCGCGAGAGGTCTGCTACATAATTTAAACAAGCTTCGAGACCCCGTATCAAGCCTGTAATTTCCTTATACTGGGCGAAGTCTTTTGCTCCTCCCCCTCCAAGAAACTGTAGTGCAGAGGATTTATCCTCGTTAATTTTATCTGAAAGCACGTCAAAGACGGTTTTAGCCATTTTATTTCTTCTTTTTGTGTGTGTTCTTGTATCGAGTTCTTTGGTCTTTTTCTATTTTTGATAGTACTCTTGCTTGCCCTGCATGAGATTTTGATGCCTTTTTAAGACCTTTTATAACTTTTTTTAAGGGTTTTGTGTAATGAGGCATTATTTTTTTCCTCTATCTGTAACGAGTCTGGCTATTTCTAAATCAGTCTTATTCTTTTCAGCCCGTTTATCTGCGCGTAATTTTACACCTGCCTTTTTAGCATCTATACCAACTTCTAGTTTCTCTAGCTTTATGCGTTCTTGTTCAAGTTTGGCATCTGCCATATCCTTAACAACTTTACGTTTTTGCTCTTCCTGCCTAATCTGTAGGTCAGCGGCATCCTTCTGTGCTTTACGTTGTACCTCTGCTCCTTTAATCTGCACTTCTTGTTGTTGAAGCTGGAACATAGGATCTTGTGCTTGTTTTTGTGCGGCCTGTTGTGCGGCTTGCTGCTGGTTTGCCTGTGTAAGTTGTTTACCTGCCTCTGCAACTACGCGAGCAAGTTGTACTTCTACCTCTTCTGGAAGCTCCTCGTTTGGTGGTGGTAGTTCTGCGCCCATCCGTTCTTCAATCTCTTTGCGGTATTTAAACCCAAGATGCTCTGCAATGTGAGCCTGTAAGGACGCCATAATTTGTTGCGCTTGTGGGTTTTGTCCTATCATACCCATAACTTGTGGGTCTTGCATAAACGACATATGCGCACCAATATGTGCCTCATGATCCTGATAGATAAATGCTTTCATAGGTTTACCAATTAATGCGTTCATGTTCTCACTAATTGGATCTGCAGGCTTCATATCGTCTTTTATAGGAACAAGTTTGTCTGCGTTCTTTACTCCAAGAACTTCAATCATCTGCCTATGCAGCTGAGGTAAGTCATATATCTGCGGGGCTTGTGACGACATTTGTAGAACAGCCTGATACTGTACCACACGTTGTGCCATAGTAGAACTATTAGGATCACTAACAGGTATGACATCTACCATCATATAGTCAGATTGCCGTGCTGTAACTTCTCCCCTTACTGGCTGGTAAGCATATTCTGCTGGTGCATACTCTGCCATCAAAGATTTAAGAAGTTTAAACTCCTGTTTCATAGCATAGTGGACACGAGCCTGAACCGCAGCCATAGGTTTTAACGTACGCTCTAAAAGCGCTAACGTAGTGCCTACCGGAGCATTAGCAGACATATCCGATATGTTCATGTCACTAATAGCGCCTAACCTGCGACCTTCGTTAGTAATCTTATCTAATAAGGCTAAGAGTGTTTGAGATGGTTCTTTATAGGGTAGAGGCATGATATTATCACGAATACTACCTGACGGCACATCTACGTCTTTAAACTCTCCGGGTTCGATAGGAACGTCATCCCCCTTGATACGTAGACCACGAGACTTCAAGCCACCGGGCAGATTGGCGAGCGTACCGGCATCAACAAGCTGACGTATCAAGGAGGTTCCGGCGCGAGCGTATCCACCAATAATGTGGACAAGCCCAAGACCGTAAAAGCCAAATCCCGGTACATACGGGTAGTGTACGAAGTGTTGGCGTTTTAATGAAAGAGAGTCTTCAGGATCCCAGTTACGACGAACTGCTAAAATTTCTCCTGAGCCACGCTCTATAGTTACTACATATGGTTTAGCGATCTCGTCTTTGGAGTCATCAACACCATCAATTACAAGATCTGCATGTACTTCATATAATGCATATCGGTCATCATCAGTTAGGGAATACCCACCTTCTTCAGCCTTACGTATCTCAATATCCGAGTGGTAGGGTTCTGGCTCACTTAACTCTATATCACGGTAAAACCCGTTAACCTGTAACTTTTTAAGTTCGTTTTTTGTCTTACGCATAACGTGTGTAACACGCTCTGCAGTCTCAATATGTGACGCGCTATATGGTACAATACAATCTTCTGCGGGTATAAACAACGCAACCTGACGTCCAATATTAGGGTCGTGGTATACTTTTTTAAACGCAGACCCACCCAATCCTAAACTATATAAAAGTCGTTCATGCTCTGGGCGGTACTCAATCATGTTCTCAGTAAGCTCGTAATTCATATCAGCTTTAACACGAGCTGCAGCTTCAACCTTATCTTTAGTCTCTTCTCCTAAGATTTTGGTCTTTACCGGCCCCATAGAAGGGAATGTTTCACTCATAGTCTCAGCTTGGAATCGGATTGCGGCTTCTGCAAGCACTGTAGAGTATACTCCACATGCGCCTTGCCACGGGTCAGTACGCTCCTCATACTTAAATCCTAATACATCCAGACCATCTACAAATGTATCAGCCCATTCTTTACGGCTGTCGATATCAGAATCAATAAGTCCTATTAGTTCATCAGATAAAACAGCGAGATCTCCATCTTCCATATTTTCAGCAAGATTACCATCGAACGGTATGTCACTCATGTCCTGACCGGGAATTAGAGTTATCTCCACACTACCATCATCTAGAGTAACCATATCAGGGTTTACAATTTCAATCTCTAAATCTGAAGATTCAACTTCTTCATCTAAGCCTGTAGGTGCTTGATATAATCCTTTTTCAACTGCCATAATAATAACCCCTAATAATATCCGCCATTACGACGCTTGAAATATTGCTGTTCTTCTGGCTCGTCACTAGGCAGGCGTATAAAGCCTCCTTGCCTAAATCTCATAAGAGCCATAACCGTAGAATCAACTAGGTCATCATGACTCATAAACGGGAATCCTGCAATCTCTTCGATAACTTCTTCTGCCCAACGGGTCTCCGGCATCCAACACATACCTGATGCAACAATATCTGATACAGAATTTAATCGGGCCAATTTATCTCCTGAACCTCTATGCGGGGTATACTCTTGTACAGGCAGTCCAGACCTGCGCATCTCCTGATACAAGGCTGTGCCAGCGCTTTTCTTCTCAACAATAAACGCGTCTGGCTCCCACTCTTCGTACTCTTCTAAGGCAAGTTGTTTTAGCTCTGGGAACTCCATACGCTTTTTTATACTGTTTAGCAATATAATATTATAATTGTCTACCTCTTCATTTAAAAACACACCCCAAGTTGTCAATGCTGTAAAATCGGCACGGTTGTGTGTTTCTGCTGCTGCATCCAAAGACATTATAACATATTCACAATCAGGTGGATATTCTTGCTTCCATATACCCCACCAGTCTCGTTTTATAAGCGCAGCTTCTTCTGCGGTAGGTTCTTGTTGGTATTGTGCATTCCATTGAAATGTCGGCATTGATGCCTTTGTGCGTAATAACGCATTAAGATCAAAGAACTCAGGCCATAGTGGTTTTTGTTCTGACTTCTTAGTTTTTTTATTTATGACGTCTAATATTGCGGGGAACTCTACTACATCATACTGATCAGCTCGTTCGTTCTGTGTCATATCGCGTGTAACACGTCCTGTTAAATCATCCATATGCCAACGTGTCTGAATAATAGCCACACGTCCTCCCGGCATCAGTCTTGTACGCGCTCCGAATGTAAACCACTCATATGCTTTGTCAAATACTTCAAAGTTTCCGTTAATGACATCTTGTTCGGAATGGGGATCGTCAACGAGCAGGAGGTCAGCGCCACGACCAGCAATAGATGAACCAATACCACACGCATAATACTCACCCCCTGAATTAGTATTCCAACGCCCAGCAGACTTAGAATCTACTGCTAATTTTACCGTAGGAAATATAGAATTATATTCATCTGTAGATATTAGGTTACGTACTTTACGACCAAAATCTACAGCTAGATCAGTAGTATGAGATACCATCATAACTTTCTTATTGGGGTTACGCCCTAGAAACCATGCCGGAAAAAATATAGAAACAAGCTGTGATTTACCGTGTCTAGGAGGGATATTAACACAAATACGGTCTTTTTTGCCCTCCGCGATATCCATAAGCATGTTTCCAAGCATTCTATGGTGTTTTCCAACGATATAATCTGGCTGCATACGCTTACAAAACTCAATTAAGTCGTCATAAGCCGCTTTATTTGTCTTTCTAGTGCTTAATTCATCAACAAGACGGTCAATTTCCAGTATTTCGTCAGAAGTATACTGATCTAGGTTGTCCAACATCTGTTGAATCTCCGATTCAGAAAAGTTTTCAGTCATCGTCAAACTTTTCATCCTCTTTTAGACCAAGTTCAGCATCGACATCGAACGATTCACCGTCTATAACCACTGCTTCGTCTATCTTTTCTTCTGGAGCCGCTAGTTTTTGTAGTTTATCACGTAGTTTTGCGCGTAGATCATCCGTGGACTGGTGTGTTATGGTAACTTCTGACTTCTCTGCAAACAAACCAACGTCAGATATCTTACCCAACAGCTCTAAAGCACGCATACGCACTCTAGGATCTGGATTTTCAGTCTCATCAATAAGCTTATTAGTTACAAGATGGCGTACTTGTACTGCACTTTTAACTACTGAGTGTCCAAACTCCTGTAAAATGTTATTTGTTAGTATTAAAGATGCCGGAGTAAGTGTGGCTGTCTTGTTTGTGGTAACTTTTTTAGACGTTGCGTCAGGATCGTCAGCATATGCTAGTGATATTTTAGCAGCTATGTCCTTATCTTCGCTGGTAGGTTCTACATCAAGCCCATGGGTAGCAAGTTCTTTGGCAGTTTCGCTAACTGCATCTGTGCGTTTCTTTAGATCCATAGGTGGTAGCTCGTCAGGAATTACCACACCAAGCTCTGGTTCTATCATAATACTCATATTTATACCGCAGGCTGTTAGCCGTCGTGAGTGAGGGAGGCTACTTAAGTGGATTGCCAAAGACGCCGGATCCCCTCACTCAAATCTACCTATACACAATAAAAAATTTTTACGCAAGGGGGTTGGGACTCCTGACGGGGGGTGTTCCTATATTTAGGGGGGTAGGGGGTCGAACTCAGAAAAAACCAAATTGCTCGTGGAAATTAGTAATATATAGATGTGTATGTAACTAACGCAACATAACGGGTCATGGGGGACGGGTGGGGTATTGCCTGTCATGTTTTGCCATTACCTGCCATATCTAAATAATGTTAGTGAGTCTATAACAAATATTAGTACGTTTACAGTCTATCCATTGTAAAACACGTTATCACATAATATAAATGTATCATGGCAAGGCATACCGTTTTGCCAATAACCAGACATGAAGGGAATTTATTATGTCTACATTACTAAAGGACGCTACTGCGTCAGCTATTACTACTGCCGTATCAACTACACTAAAAGGCGACCGCGCCAAGGCTAACGCGGTTGACCTACTTGTAGCGGACGGTTTTAAGTCTACTGACTTTATCTCACCAAAAGGCAAGGACAGCAAGTCAACTGCTAGTCCTGAGTTATTTGAGCAAATCAACACGGCTATTGTATTAGGCTTCTCAGCAAGACTGCAACAGCTAGTAAATGCGCCAAGCGCCAAGGGTATGACCGATGCGCAGAAATTGGCACGCCGTACTGCTCAACAACAGATTGGTGCTAAGCGCAATGACTTCAAGACAGCAATAGCCAAGCGAGAGGATAACGCGTTATCAGGCAACACGTCTCGCACACGGTCAGATATGCAACGTATATCTGATAATCTTAATGACTGCTCTAAGGTCATCGAGAATAGCGAAGGCATCGACGGCGTAGACTTGGTCGAACTTGGTAAGGCAATAGCCAAGGCAAAAACTACACTGCACGTTAAACACTAACACCTTATCAGGCAGGGATTTATTCCCTGCCTGTACTTCAACTAAAAGGAACACATTATGAATAATATTTATTTAAACGGTGAAGCAATGGTATGGGTAACAGTCGATGAGAATCGTGACGGAAACTTAGAAGTAAGTTTTTCTAACTGTAAAGACCATTTACTTACACAATCACAAGCTGACTATTGTGTATCAACTAACACAATACCAGACAATTATTGGGACTTTTAAAATGATTAAGATTGAGGATACACTTGGCAGAATACTTTACTACCTAGTCATAACGCTAGCCATATTGTCATGGGTAGACTGGCTATGGATATTCGGTGTAGCAGATAGTCAATACTACACTATCTGGGGCATCATCTACTTACTAGCAAACTAATAATCAGGCAGGGATTTATTTCCCTGCCTTTTTTTGTGCCTTGCGATACCAGTTCTTAGAGCCGCGTTGAGCCAGTAGTCGCATAGTGACACGTTATGTTAGTGACACACTAACACGTTGAGACCAGTTCTTGGAGCCGCGTTGAGCCAATGTTCTAATGTTCTTTGTAATGTTCTGCAATGTTCGTCTTTTTTTTGTTAGATTAGAACATTGCGTTTTCGTGGTGTGTCGTGGTGGCGAGTGGTAGGCAATGCCGACTTGTGCCTATCAGAACTTATCTAATCTTATCTAATCTTGTATTAGTAGTGTAATGTTCTATTTTATAAATAATATAAAGAGTTGTTAGTGGCTCACTAACACGCTACGCAAATGTTCTCGTCTCCGAGAGGGCTTCGAGGCAAGTGTCCAAAATCCTCATAAAAAGAACAATAGAACATTGCAGTATTTACAGTGACTTACAAATGCGAACACAAGAACATTACAGAACATTACAGCCAAATACACCCATACATACACAACAACACGTTCTGACAAACATTGACATTCTCCACCACTTGTGATAATATATACCCACGATTGAGATTCAGTCGTGTTTATCAACAGTTGTCAAGAAAGGACACATTATGCAAAACGTAATCACAAACCAAAATGTTAGTGACACACTAACAAGTCACAGCGCACCAAGTATCGGCTCGTCCGCAATGTTGTGTGAGTTATCCATCTCAACATGGACAGGACGCAAGAAAGACCGCAAAGCATCAGACGATGTTACGGATGCTAACTTTGCCGCATCGGGTGTCGCGTCTGTACACAAGAAGTTACTTGCTGATTGCCAAGAACTCATGGCTGTTCAAAAGTTTACAGCTAACAGCCGTAACATACATTACGCTATGACTATGCCATGGTCGGACACAGGGCTACGTCTCTTGCCAACGGCTCAATACTTCAAGTACCATCAAGCAATGACTGACATCCAAAATGAGTACGACAGACTTGTTGACACGTTTCTACAAGGTTACGAATGGGAGATTACCCAAGCATCCGCAAAGCTAGGTGACTTATTCAATCGTGATGAGTACCCATCTGTGGACAGCCTACGCAACAAGTTTGGGTTTCGCTTGTCGTACATACCGCTACCTGACGCAGGGGATTTTCGTATCGACATCGGCAACGAAGCTACCGAACAAGTACGTGATCACTATCAAACCTACTACTCGACACAGCTAAACAACGCAATGGATGACGTGTGGCAACGCACACACAAAGCGTTATCTGCCATGTCCGAGCGACTCGACTACTCACCATCCGAGGACAAGAAAGTTTTTCGCGACACACTCGTGACCAACGTTCTCGACATGGTAGAACTTCTTAACGTGTGTAACGTATCAAACGACAGCCAGATGAATACTGCACGCATGAAACTGGAAGACGCATTACGTGGTGTCAATGCTGATGCACTACGTGAGGATGCTCACCTACGGTCTGAGACTAAGCGCACCGTGGACGAGGTCATCAAATCACTACCATCAATCAGCCTATAACTTGTTAGTGGCTCACTAACACAAACCAAAGAAATGGAGATTACCATGAATACAGCAACAGCAATGTACGCACTAGGACTTGACCAAGTAGCCAATGCAATTCTCAAGACAGGTCACAAACGCACCACACTTGTGCAAGGTGACATGGGTACTGGTAAGTCGTCACTACTAACCACCTTGTCAGCAGAACTACCTGACCACACACCATGCTACTTCGATTGCACGACCAAGGACTTGGGTGACATATCAATACCCAACCTTGCAAAGCTAGATGATGGCACAGGTTACGTCACGTATCTGACCAACGAGGAACTAGGTGTACACAACCACACACCTGTCATACTCATGATTGACGAGTTTGGCAAAGCTAACCCTGCGGTCAAGAACGCACTCTTACGTCTTATACTAGAACGTAAGGTCGGTAGCTACACGCTACATCCTGACAGCTTAATATTTGCTACGACTAACAAGGGTTCGGAGGGTGTCGGTGACTTACTACCACCACACGCACGCAACCGCATGACCGTAGTACAAACACGTAAACCCACTAACATGGAGTGGATAGAATGGGGTATTAATAATGACATCGACCATACGTTACTTGGGTGGGCAAAAGACAACCCGCAAATTTTCTACTCGTTTGAGGACATCAGAGACCCAGACGACAATCCGTACATCTTCCATCCCAAGCAAAACCGAGCCGCGTTTGTTACACCACGCTCGTTGGAAGCGGCAAGCGACATACTCAAAGTACGAGACGGACTAGACGACCAGACCTCAACAGCTATGCTCATTGGCACTATCGGTGAGCGTGGCGCGATGGACTTGATGGCGTTTGTCAAACTAGCTGACCAACTGCCGAGTGCCGAGTCCATCAAACAAGAACCTAAAACTGCTAAGATACCTACCAGTGCTGCCGGCGTATGTATGGTCGTGTATCGCACCCTAGCATCTTTAGAGAAAGACTGGCTTGACCCATGGATGGACTACCTTGTTCGTCTCGACAAAGAAGCACAGGGTATGTTTGCCAACGGGGTACGCGCTCCAAAGTATGCCAAGCAGTCACTTGTTATGACAAACAAGAAGTTCACACAATGGGCTATGGACAACAACTATATGTTCGCGGCTGACAAGAAATAGTTAGTGCTTCACTAACATCTAACAGGGTGGGGTTGATACCTCACCCAGAAAGGACAGACCAATGCTAGCTATTGGAAAAGAACTTACTATCGAACAACGACTAAACAAATGTGTCATCGATATCATGGGCAACCCCAAGTATGTGGCACTTGCAGGCATACTCATGATTGGTGACAAGCGCATATGTGACACGACACCAACCGCATACACCAACGGACGTGACGAGGTTTATGGTCGTGGGTTTGCTGAACAACTAAACGATGCAGAGTTTCGCTTTCTCATACTGCATGAGTGCTATCACAAACTGTATCGTCATCTTGTCACATGGAGACACCTACACGATGAGAACCCACAACTTGC
>Ga0181393_1000216_pt1 | contig 21297 bp, 9 predicted proteins | sample 16SPOviralmetaG_FD_130122 | JGI IMG/M metagenome (GOLD analysis project Ga0181393, IMG submission 130122) | Marine viral communities from the oligotrophic San Pedro Time Series (SPOT) site, San Pedro Channel, CA, USA - 16 SPOT_SRF_2010-10-21 | ecosystem: Environmental > Aquatic > Marine > Strait...
ATAAGCAATTTCACCAAAAAGTTTTTGGATAAGAACTCTGCTTTAACAGACGCTAAGGGTTATCATAAATCTCTATATACAGCAATGAATGCGGACGCTGTTGCAAAACACTTTTATGAACAAGGAAAAGCGGATGCTATGAAAAATAGTATTGCTAAATCCAAAAACGTTGATATGAACCCAAGACAAAGTCATGGGAAAATTGAAGCGAGTGGAATGAAGTTCAAGGTGCTAGGGCAAAACTCTTCTGATTTCAAAATTAGAAACAAAAATAAATAACATTTAAAAATTTAAAATTATGGCAATTACTGCAGGTGGGTCACTTAACTTGACTCCAAGTCCAATCCAATCAACACTAGCCTCAAACTACGTAGATTTTACTACGGCGGCTACTGAAGGATGGGCACAACAATATTTACCAGATCTTATGGAAAAAGAAGCTGAGGTTTTTGGAAACAGAACAATCTCAGGTTTTCTTGCACAAGTAGGAGCTGAAGAGGCTATGACGGCTGATAGAGTCGTTTGGTCTGAACAAGGTAGATTACATTTAGCGTACACAGGTACAATAGATGCGTCTGCTTCTGAAGTAACAGTTACAGCTCACGCTGGAACAAACGCAACTTACGTTGCTGGATCTCATGGTTTACGTGTTGGTGATACTTGTTTAGTAGCTTCTGCTACTGTAACGTATCCAGGTAGAGTTACTGTTGTAGCAACTGATGTTGTTACAGTTTTACCTTATACTCAAGGTCACGCTAGTGAGGCTGGTATTGGAATGGGTGACGAAGCTGTTACTATTCTTAAGTATGGTTCTGAATGGGCTAAAGGTTCTGATACTCCATACACTACAGCTAACGAACCAGATTTCTTATCTTTCACTAACAAGCCGGTTATCTTAAGAGACATGTATCACGTTTCTGGATCAGATGTTTCTGCTGTAGGTTGGGTTGAAGTAGCTGGTGAAGATGGTGCTTCTGGTTACTTATGGTACTTAAAAGCTGAAGGTGAAACTAGAATGAGATTTGCTGACAACTGTGAGATGACATGTCTTGAAGGTGTTGAAATCGCTAATGACACAACTCTTGACACACAAACTTTAGGTGGTGCTTTACCGCAAGGTGGTACTCAAGGTTTATTTGATGCTATTTCTACTAGAGGTAATTCAACTTCCGGTGTTACTGGTGTTAACGCTGCTACTGATTTAGCTGAATTTGACGCTATCTTAGCTGAGTTTGACTCTCAAGGTGCTATTGAAGAAAACATGATGTTTGTAAACAGAGCTACTTCGTTAGCAATGGATGACATGTTAGCTTCTATGAATTCTTACGGAGCTGGTGGTACTTCTTACGGAGTATTTGACAATTCTGAAGATATGGCTTTAAATTTAGGTTTCTCTGGTTTCAGAAGAGGTTCTTATGACTTCTACAAGTCTGACTGGAAATACTTAAACGATGCTGGCACTAGAGGGGCGATTAACGCGAGAGCTACTGCTGATGCAATTAGAGGAGTTATTGTTCCTGCTGGTGTATCTTCGGTTTATGACCAACAATTAGGAAGGAATCTTAAGAGACCTTTCTTACACGTTCGTTATAGAGCTTCTCAAACTGATGATAGAAAAATGAAGACTTGGGTTACTGGTTCTGTTGGAGCTGCTACATCTGAGTTGGATGCAATGCGAGTAAACTATTTATCTGAAAGATGTTTAGTTACTCAAGGTGCTAACAATTTCATGTTAATGAACTAACACGATTATTTTAAAAGAGGGTGGAGCTTAGTCTCCACTCCCTTTTATTTTTATTAATTTTATTATATATTATATTATGGCAAAAAAACAAAAAACAGAAAAGGTAGAGGTACCTGTTGTTGAAACACCGGTTGTTGAAACACCAAAACCCAAAAAAGTTGAACCCAAAAAACCTAAATGGGAAATAAAGGATAGGATGTATATGTTAAAAGGCTCCAAAAAACCTTTATCTAAAATGATAAAATCTGCAAACATATATTGGTTTGATGAGGAATTAGGTTATGAGAGAGAATTAAAATACTGTGAAAACCAAAGAACAACGTTTGTAGATGAAATGAAAGGTGATCAAAGATTATCTCATATTATTTTTAGAAACGGATACTTAAACGTACCAAAAGAAAAAACAGTATTACAAAAACTACTTTCAAAATACCACCCAATGAACGGTGTTATTTATTACGAGTGGAAACCAGAGGCTGTAGCTAACAATGAAGTTCAAAACTTAGAATTAGAAATCGAAGCGTTAAATGCCGCTCAATCTATGGATATAGATATGGCTGAAGCTATTATGCGTGTTGAAGTTGGTTCTAAAGTTTCAGAGATGAGCTCTAAAGAACTTAAAAGAGATTTACTATTGTATGCTAAGAAAAATCCTGTATTATTCTTAGAGTTGGTAAATGACGAAAACGTTGTGCTTAGAAACTTTGGTATTAGAGCAACTGAAATGGGGATACTAAAATTATCTTCTGATCAAAGAACTTTTTCATGGGGTTCTAATGATAGAAAGTTAATGAATGTTCCATTTGATGAACACCCTTATTCAGCTTTAGCCGCTTGGTTTAAGACTGATGAAGGTATGGAGATTTACTCCAATATTGAAAAAAGATTAAATTAATCTAACTGTAGATGCGGTCGCTCTACGGGGCGATCGTAAACTACAAATTAAAAAGAAATTATGTCGGTAAATATAGATAGAGTATATCAAAAAGTTTTAGCATTAGCTAATAAAGAACAGAGAGGTTACATAACCCCTCAAGAATTTAACTTATTAGCCGACCACGCTCAGATGGAAATATTTGAGCAATATTTTTATGATTTAAGTCAGTTCCAAAGAATACCAGGTCAAAATCATGAATATTCAGATCCAGTAAGTATAATAAAAGATAAAATAGCACCATTTGAATATTTCCACGCTGGAGCTTACAACGTGACTGTTGATAATCAATATGGTGATTGTGTAAATTGGGCAAATGATATACCAAATTTATATAGATTAGGTGAAATTTCTATTACATATGTTGTTGGTGGTAAAAGATATCATAGTAGTATAGCGGAGCAACTTACACCAAAAGAATATGCTATTAGATCAAAAAGTCCTTTGGCAAGACATAATTACGATAGACCTATTTATATAAAATATAGTGACTCTGCTCGTCTTAATCGTGTAAAAATATATCCTTACCCTTTAACTGTTGGTTATGTAGATAGTGTTAGTTCAGTTGCTCTTCCAGATGGTAGTATTATACCAAGGCCTACAAAACAAGCTGGTATTGCGGCTGACTATATAAAAAAACCTAAAAAACCAAACTGGGCATATGTTGTTATAAATAACAAACCACTTTACAATTCAACTAGCTCTGTAGATTTTGAACTACACGCTTCAGAGGAAACAGAATTAGTATATAGAATATTAGCATTAGCTGGCGTTGCAATCGAAAAACCACAATTAACACAAGCTGCAGTTGGGCTTGGCGCTAGTCAAATTCAACAAGAAAAACAATAAATAAATGGGATTATTAGACGATACTACGCATAAAAATTATTATCAAAGTAATACTTTTGGTAATTATCAATTTACTTCTTTAGATGATATTATAACTCAATTTCAAATAGCTTATGTTGGTGAAGGTAAAATTATTCAAAAAGTTAAAAGAGCTGATATCGCATTCCACGCGCAAAGAGGATTACAAGAGTTTTCTTTTGATACTTTTAAATCTATTAAGTCTCAACAAATAGATTTACCGCCAACATTAGTTATGCCACTTCCCCACGATTATGTTAATTATACAAAATTATCTTGGGCAGATTCGGCTGGTATAAAACATCCTTTATACCCAACAAACTCTACTAACAACCCATTTCAAATAAGACAAGAAGATGATGGTGAGTATTCTTTCCCTGAAGAATTAGAGTTAATTGTTAATAATGATTTTTCAGCCGCTACTCTCGCTAACAATAAGCCAGCTCCACCGTGGTATAGAAATAACATTCCAAGTATAAACTATGTTGATCCAGCTGCGGATTATAACGTAAGCAATGAGGTGTTAACGTTTTCTCATAGAACTAGGACTAGTCACGGTGATGCTAGTGGTTGGGGTCATGCTATGTCTATGTGGCAAAAGATAGATGTTAGTGATCAGGATTACGTAGATATTTCTGCAAAAGGAACAGCTGTAGACATGACAAATGGTCCTGGTGTTTTAAGGTTTGGTTTAAGTACCAACCCAGGCGATTCAAATACTAAAAACTTAAACGACCAAACGTACGCTGATTCAGGTACTAATCATTTACCAGAGATTTTTAACCTTACAGCACCTGATAGCGTTGGTAGTTATTTAGAATGGAGATCAAGTGATGGCACGGACGCGTCAAAAGAGTTGCTTAAAGTAGATGTTAGTGCATATGATGAAGTTTATGTTTTAATAGTGTCTTACCAAGAATTTTCAGGCATAAATAACACACTTACAGTAACTAATTATATAGACGATGTATCTGTATCTAATAGTTACGCTAGTACAAAACTACAACCAGCCGTTGGTAATGAATCGCAATCTTCTACTTGGAACAACTACAAGGCAAATACTCCGTCTGAAAATCAAGACGATTACCAAGATGACACTTACTGGCCAATGGATGGATCTAGATACGGATTAGATCCTCAACACGCCCAAGCTAATGGATCTTTTTATATAGATCCAAGACTTGGGAGAATACATTTTTCATCTAATATTTCAGGAAAAACTGTGATCTTAGATTATATAAGTGATAGTCTTGGTACGGACGCGGAAATGCAAGTTCATAAATTTGCTGAAGAAGCTATGTATAAGTATATAGCTTACGCAATTTTATCTACATCGTCCCAACCAATACACCAACAATTAGCACCTAGATTTAAAAAAGAAAGATTCGCGGAAACAAGAAAAGCTAAATTAAGATTATCTAATATTAAATTAGAAGAATTAACTCAAATACTTAGAGGTAAGTCTAAGCAAATAAAACACTAGTACATGCCAGAGATTAAGCATAATTTTACCGGTGGTAAGATGAATAAGGATCTTGACGAGAGACTTGTTCCAAACGGGCAATATAGAGACGCTATGAATATACAAGTAACTACTTCAGAAAATTCTGAGGTAGGTACTATTCAAAATATACTAGGTAACTCTTTAGTTCCTGGACAAAATTTTATTAGAGATGGAGCTTTTTGCGTTGGTAGTGTTACTGATGAAAAAAATGATAAACTGTATTATTTTGTTGTAGATCAAGTTGAATTAGCAAGCACAGATAATGTAACTTCACTAGGTTCTGGAGCGACCATAAGCTCAAGCAATAAAGTTGTTTTTGTAGCAGCTCCATTAACGAGTTATGCTGATCCAATTGTCAACGATTTTCAGCTTACCTCTGGAAAAACATACACAGCTTCAGCAACAATATCAGAGTATGATGATGCGTTATCATCAGGGAATACAATTGGTTTCTCGTCACAAGGTGGGTTAAGTTCTGCTGTTGGTGAGTCTAGATTGACGGGTAATGGCACAATATCTCATCAATTTGTTTCTAATGGTGGTGCGGTAAGAATATACGCAGGAGGTGACATTGGGGGTGTGTTTACAAATATAAGCGTTCAACAAACCACTTGTTTGATTGTTGAATACGATTCTAAAACAAACTCTATAACACCAGTATTAGTTGATACGATTGGTGACGTTTTAAAGTTTTCCCGTGATCAATTAATTACTGGTATAAACATAGTTGATAACATGTTATTTTGGACGGATAATTACTCTGAACCAAAAAAAATTAATATTCCCCGCTCAATACTAGGCACTGATTCAAGTGGTTTAGTTCACACAGAATTTCATAACGAAAAAACAGGAGTTGTTTTAGATATAAAAGAAGAGCACATAACTATTTTAAAGAAAAAACCAGGACACGCTCCAACTATAGATTTAGTTTCTAGTAGAGATTCAAACTTGAATTATTCTGGTATAATGAGAATAACAGGAAAACCTACAACTGCTTTTACAGAGCAAGGAGGAGACGCTAGTGGTATTGATTATGACGGTTCTGCTATTAGTGGTGATGGTGGTAACTATCAAAACGAATCTTCTTTTTGGATAAACGAAATAGACTGGTTAAACCATTATCATGACTGGTCTCAGTTTAGCGTTGGTAGTCATTTTAAAACAAGAATAGAAACTGACTTACAAGGTAATAGTGGTTTTAATTTAGAATGGCAAGTTGGCGATATATTGTATTTTACTCCTTTTGGAGGAGAAAATTATGATCAAGCGCCTGGTGTGCCTTTGAGTGACTTTTCTGTAAAAGCAAAAATTATTCAATCAAGTGATAATACATTTACAGACGCGCCTGACGAGCTAATTGCTAATGGTACTTTTGAAACACCTACATCAAATGGTCAGAACGCTAGTGGCTGGAATTTTAGTAGCTTTGCAAATAACAGTGTAAATTATAATGCTGGTTTATCTAAGTATGAACTTGACCATCCAAATGATAATTCTAAAATGTACTATTATATACCTGGTGGGTGGGTTGAAAATGGGCAGTACAAAATGGAAATTAGTATAAGCAATTACCAAAATGGAGCCCTTTCTATAAACGCTGTAGTCCCGCCTTCTTCTTTAACAGATTCAAGTGGAAATGCTTTGTATGGTAATACTAGATATTTTAGACCTACAAATGGCACGGTATCTTCTAATACGCATTACGCTGGCAACGGGGTTTATACTTATGAATTTACAGTAAGTGGTAGTAGCCAAGTTATTAGCCAAGCTCCAACTTGGGGTGCATCATTGCATGACTCATTTTTAATTCAATTTTACCACCCAACAACTGGTGTTTCGTTTATAGGGGACATAGATTATGTAAGCGTAACACGTTTAGATATAGATGATGCTCAAGTTTTGTGTGAAGTTTTAAATATAAAAAGTGTGGTTCCAACCGTGCCTAGTAGTTTAAGTGAAATTAAGTTTGCTGTAGATAAATTTATAGATAGCGAGTTTATATTTAAATCTTCTTTTCCAAGAATAGCTTACAGGTATAGATACCAAGATGGTGAATACTCGGCCATATCACCTTTTACTCAAGCGGCTTTTTTACCAGGTGGATTTGATTATCATCCAAAAAAAGGTTACAATATTGCTATGAGCAACCGTGTAACTGCAATACAAGTTAGCAACTACATGAGTAACACGCCTGATGGTGTTAGTGAAATCGATATTATATATAAAGATGATTCTTCTACTAATTTATATGTAGTTGATACCATAAAACCAAATGACTCATCAAGCGATTATTGGAATGTAGATTCTTACACGATAAAATCTGAACAAATAAACAGAGCAATAGAGTCAAATCAATTACTAAGACCATGGGACAATGTACCTAAAAAGGCTTTAGCCCAAGAGGTTAGTGGTAGCAGAATAATATATGGAAACTACATACAAGGTTACGATTTAAAAACCGAAGAAAATGAAGATTATAAACCAGAGTTTTCCGTAACTAATAATCGTAACTCTGTTGGAAGTAAGCCGAAGCCTTCTATAAAATCATTAAGAGAATATCAAATAGGTGCTGTTTTTGTAGATAAATACGGTAGAGAAACTCCAGTTGTTTCAAATGAAACCGGAGTGCATAAAATAACTAAAGAAAACGCAGCGTACAACAACTCTTTTGAAGTTTCATTTTTAAATACAGATTACCCAAAAGGCTTAGAGTATTTTAAATTTTTTATTAAAGAAACTTCTGGTGAATACTATAACATGGCAATGGATAGATTCTACGAAGCTGAAGACGATCAAATTTGGTTATCATTTCCTTCGTCTGATATAAATAAAATTGTAATTGATGATTTTTTGATATTGAAAAAAGCGTTAGATGGAAATATCGTACAAGAAGAAGCCAAGTACAAAATCATAGATATAAAAGAGCAGGCTCCAGAATTTATAAGAACACAAAAATTTTTAGTAGACGAAATAATCCACGAGGCAACGGTTACTGAAAAAGATTTGTTTTACTCAGGTGGTAGTACAACTGGTACAAATGATGTACCTTTAAAAGGCAATACAGAATTTAAAATAAATTTTGGGCCACTTGCTGGTGGTTCTGCTGGTAAACTAGAAAATATTGGCACTTCATTATATGTTGAGTTTTTTGATACGCTAACAAGCGTTTTTTCTAACTCATACCAAGTAGCTAGCGCGTCAACAGATTTTACTACTACAGCAACCGCAGCAACGGCAAAATACACGCTTAAAACAAATAAAAAATTTGGTGCTGATATAGATTTTATTACAGACGATCCTAGTGGCGCTAACCCAACTAAAATAAGAAATAATATAGCTGTAAGGTTTTACAAGTACATACCAAAAAACTTAAGCCAATTTGATGGTAAATTTTTTGTAAAAATACACAAAAATTCTACAGCTGGAACAAATATTGTAGCGCAAGCAAACTTGCCTGAAAATATAAGTTATAGAGTTGCTGCTCAAAGAAAAGTATATTCTATTAGGGATAATTTCAGAAGTTCTCATGGTATGAAATGGACTGGAATGGTGCATGGTGTTTATGCTGATTTAGGCACTTCGTCTAATACATCACATAAAAATAACTCCGCGTATTCTAGCTATGGTGATGTTGCCGTACAGGGATTTGGGCCATATGCTTGTTACTTTAGAAACTATAATAAGCCAAGCAGTCATACGTCCACGGAAAGAAGCGGAACAGCCGACACTTCCTACACGGGTCAATATGAGTTTGGTGGTCATCAAAAATACAGTAGAGCAGATTGGGTTGATGAGTTAGGTTGGATAACTGGTGGTAAATATTTTAAAAGAGGAAGTGGTAGCGGTAATGCTGATCCAAAAAGTAATTTTATGGGTGTCGGTGGTAATTCGGAAGTTAATGTTTTTAACTCGCAAGCGCTTCCCGGTACGGGAGGTCAATTTGGTCTTAAAGCTGCGGATGATCAAGATATAACAAACTCTAACAGAGAAAGTGAGGTTGGCGTTTGGTATATAAATGAAGGTCCAACAGAAGGTTACGATAATAGTGTAAATCTAAATTCTAATCTTAAATGGGGTCAGGTAACCAAAAGTTATAGTTCTAGTACTAGCGGTGTGGAAACTACTGGAAACCGCTCTGTGTGGAAAATTTCTCTTGGTGGTATTCACCATATAGAACCCTTAGTAAACCCTGGTTCTTCAACTTCTAGTTATTATAATGATACAATAGATAATTTTTGGAAAATAGGTGAAACTGGTGGTAACCCTTCTTATAGTAGTACTAGTGTTTCTAATTTTACAGAAAGGCTTAGTTCTGGTTACAGCTTTAGATGGAAGGAAGACCCGAGTAACAATGTGTACACTGTAACGCACATGGATTCTCAAGATGGTTTTATAAATTGGTCAGCTGGAACTTCACAAGGATCTGGCTCGAGCACATCATCACCAGGTAATACATTTAGTGCATACTCGGGTAGTAGTGCAACTCAAAATAATAGTCATGTTTCAGCTCAGTTGTCTCCTAATTTTAGTAGATATTGGAAATTTGAAGCTGCAAATGAGGATGATGATGGAGTTGTTTATTGGAACCCTGTTGGTATTGGACCAATTAGTGGTGGTTTAGAATTAACTACAACGGCAGCGGCTGAAAGCACTATAAACTCTGCTGCTACTCCAGAGCTATACGTGGCTTCTTTAGCGGCTACCAATAGCGATGGCTCTACTTGGAACATTGAAGTTGGCATGATATTAACTAGTCACTCCGGACAAGCGGCGACTAATGATTCTTACAATGGTAGTAATGGTCAAGGAGAGCTTCTTATATATAAAATCACATCACATTTAAATGCCGGTGTTCCTGGTTACAAACTTTATATGACTGGATATAGAAGACCTTTATTAAACGATGTTGGCGCAGTAAATATATCAGGTGGTATAGAGCATAATATATATACAAATCCTGCCGCTTCTGGTCAAGCAATGGTGTTTAGGCAACCAAAAATGAATGGTTATTCTCAGTTTTCTTGTAATAGAATTAACGCACAAAATAACATGAACATGCCTGGTACCGGTGTTAATGATCCAATATCAACTATCTCGTATAACGCTGCACCTAGAATAATGCCGGTTGGTTACACTTTACAAGTGGTTGAAGAATCTACTCCTGAAAACGAAATGCCTTCTAATCCAGCTATTTGGGAAACAGAGCCAAAAGAAAAAACAGAACTAGACATATACTACGAAGCAACTGGATATACACCAATAGTTATAAACGAAGAAAACTCTAACTTTGCGTTTCCTATTGGTTCTTTAATAGAGCCTTATGGCAACACTAATTCAGAGTCCGTGCAAGATAACACTAAAATTATTGGAGTTTTTAGAAGTGGTAGTTATCCAGATTACTTTTATATTAAACTTGATAAAAATATTTTATCAGGTAACATAAGTGGTGAAAATCATATTTTTGCCGATGATCTTTTAAAAATAACTAGACCAGACGGCGTTAGCGTGGTAACAAGTATTGTTGGTACAGGTGGTAACAGTAATGGAACTGCAAATAGCCCCACTCTAACTCCCGCTGCGGAAAACACGCACAGAGGAACAAAAGATTATTTTTACATAAGAACTAATCAATACGAAAACTCATATGTTTTACCTTGGCACAACTGTTATTCTTTTGGAAATGGAGTTGAATCAAATAGAATTAAAGATACGTTTAATTTACCTTTCATATCTAATGGTGTAAAAGCGTCAACAACAGTACCTTTTCCATCTGAAGGTGAAGAACATAGAAAATATGGTTTAATATATTCTGGTTTGTATAATTCTACTTCAGGAGTTAATAATTTAAATCAATTTATAGCGGCAGAAAAAATTACTAAAGATGTAAACCCTATATACGGTAGCATACAAAAATTACACTCAAGGGATACAGATTTAGTTACTCTTTGTGAGGATAAAGTTTTAAAAATACTAGCCAATAAAGACGCGGTATTTAACGCTGATGGTAACCCACAATTAACAGCTAATCAAAACGTGTTAGGACAAACAATGCCTTTTGTAGGTGAGTATGGAATATCAACAAACCCAGAATCATTTGCATCGGAATCTTATAGAGCTTATTTTACTGATAGAGTTAGAGGTAAAGTGATGAGACTGTCTAAAGATGGTTTAACGCCTATATCTGAACATGGTATGAGCGATTGGTTTAAAGACAACTTATCACTCGGTAAAACAAACTTACTAGGCGAAAACAATCTTGCCTCACAAGACAATTGGGATATACCAAGCGATGGTAACTCAGCGGTTATAAATGGTGAAGCTATTTTAGGTTATTATAATGGCGATCCTACTGACACTGATAGATTTGGTAAAGCGGCAAACTTTAAAATGAACAATGTATTGGAGATCGGTAAAACCTATAGATTACGATTTGATGTTATTAAGCATAGTGGTTACGAAGGTGGTAGTGTTGGTAGTGGATACTATAAAAGTATTACAATAAACAATTCACTTCCAAGTATTTGGCAAGGTGTTGGTGGTATGGATGACACTCAATACGATGGAAATCATGTTGACGTTACGTGGGTGGCAAATAAAACGGCTTTTCAATTACTACAATATCAAGTTTGCGCAGATGTTGGTGGAGTTAGACATTACAACGGTGTCCCAACCTCAAATTTTGTCAATAGTGAGGGTGGTGATTGGACTTCTAATAGTCTTTTTTACGGTGGTACCGTAAGAATTAAAAATTTAATAGTAGAAGAAGTAAAAAGCGAAAAACTTAATTTAATAGGTAGTTACGATGATAAAAAAGACGAGTACAACATTAGCATCCACGGTGAACAATCAAACACTGTTAGCTTTAGAGAAGATGTTAAAGGTTGGGTGAGTTTTAAGTCGTTTTTACCAGAAAGTGGTATAAGTTGTGCTAACGATTATTACACATTAAAAGAAGGTAAGCTTTGGCAACACCACAACTTAGGTGTAAATAGAAATACTTTTTACAATGAATTTATCAACTCAAGCTTTGTAGCGGTTTTAAATGATATTCCTAGCTCTATAAAATCTTACCACACTTTAGAGTACGAAGGTAGTCAATCTAGAGTTGAGGGCATTAAAACAGTTGAAGTAACAGGTGTACAGCATGCTGCTGGCGCTGGAGTTGATGGTAAATACGCGTTTTTTGAAGTTTTAGAAATGAGTAATATGGTCAACGAAGGTGAGCCAGGGTGGAGCTCAATCTCTTTTCCTATAAAACAATACCGCGATAACGTGCTTATACGTGAAGGCCTTTTTATAGCTTGGCCAAATGCTGGTAATAGTTTAACGTCTCCTTCTGGCGGTCCAACAAAAGGACATGGGCGGTATAACGCAGGTACTCAACCAGGAGATTTTCAGGTAGGAGATATTCTATCAACTAAATCGCAAGAAGATAGCGTTAACCACTTTAACTCTACAACGGCAAACGGTTGGTACGTTAGTAGTGTTGAAACTAACAAAGAAAAAGGTAGTTTACCTGAATTTATAGAAAAAGAAGGTAAATGGTTTAACTACATAAAAGGTGTACAATCTAATATTGATGAAACAACAGACTTTGGATCATTTGATGTTCAAGGCTTAGGAATTGTTAGTGAAATAAATGGTAATTATATTAGTATTGATGGAGATTTAAATGCTTCTCTTCAAGTAGGTGATACTGTTTATTACGAAAAACCATCACAAACGTTAGAAAACAACATACTAGATGTTAATTTATTTACATCCGCATCAACTGATTTGCTAGGTGTTTCAGGTGAAAACGACGGTTATACAATAGTTAACAACACCACTGTAACTTGGTTTCCAACAGCAAACACTCCAAATGGTGTTAGTTACTTTAACAATATTGCAAGTGGTAGTGACATGGAGGCCGGCGCGACATATTATGTAACATTAAAAGTATTTAACTACGACGGTACGGGTAGTATGGGTTTCTCATCAAGTGGAGGTGTGCCTAGTAGTTTAAGGCTCTCAGATGATGGTCAGGTTAACGCTTACTTTGTATCTATGGGTTACATGCCAGATTTATTCGCTAGAGATACTAACTCAGGAACAATGGAAGTTTCTTTTCAAAAAGTTGTACCAGGTGGAATGCTTGGGTTTACGCAAATAGAATCTAATCAATTACAAAAAGCTGGGGTGATTACAGTTATAAGTGACAACGTTATAACGGTAGATAACAGCGGCATGTTACCATTGACGGGTGATTATTGCTTGTTTGTAAAAAATCAAATAGTAAACATGAACGGTTTGTCTGGTTACTATGCGGACGTAATGTTTGAAAACAATTCAAAAGAAAAAGCAGAACTATTTGCTATTAGCTCTGAAATAACCGAAAGTAGTAAATAATAAAATATGATAAAGATAATAAAAGATTTTAATATAAATACTGATACCATACCTTCTGTTGGTGCTTTTGTTAATTTCATTATAACAGGTGATGAAGGTGCTAAATTTAGATTATCTGCTAATATAAGAGCGACAGAGCAGTACTATAGTTTTGCAAAAAAAGAATGGGTTTTAGGCCCTAGCTATTTAAATGGTGAAATAAAAAACATAAATGGTTTTAGTGGCGCTTTTGATTTTCCAAGCACTACAACTGCTTATGATATAGATATTTTTTTACTAGCCGATGCGTCAAACACGGAGCACGCTGCTTATGTAGAGGTTTTAAAACAAGACGGTTCTATAGATGTAAACAGTTCAAGTGGTTCAGATTCTTTAATGTTGATAAAACATATAGTACAAGTCGTGCCATCAACACTCACGATATCTCCTATATCAAAAAGTACAGCAACTGGTTTCGCTGGCGCAACATTATCTAGTGACACGATTGTTTCAAGCACCGGGTCTTATGGTAGTAAAATACCTTTTACTTTAACAGCAACCGCAGTGCCTGGTTTAGCTTTAAGAATAGAAGAGCAGCCCGATGAATTAGACTTTTATGTTAAAACAACAAGACAGATAAACGACCCAGTAATAATAAACGGCGAGGATCCGTTTGACAATGGGCAAACCGCTAGAAGTACAGGTAAGGTTGTTGATGGTGCTGTGTCAACCGCAAACGTAACTATGGACGACGACGTTAGCACGTTTTGGGCTGTTGGAGACAGAGTTACCGGTAACGCGGTTTTAGACGCTAAGACCGGTGTTAACGCTGTAACTATAACTGCTATAAACGTTGGTTCTAATCCAAAAGTATTTACAATGTCAGAAGTGGTTGCTATTGATGATGGTGAAACTTTAGATTTTACAGAACCTTACTACCATAGATGGGGTATAGAAAACACCGTAGATCTTTCTGAAGGTGCAACATTATTTGACACTCAAGCTACAGCAGGTTCTTTTGTTTCGCCTTATAGAAGGTTTACAACTATATTTGAAGGAACTGATCAAGAGCAAGATTTAGCGACCGTAGAGTTACCAGCTATAACTGATTCAAGTGGTGTATATGTTTACACTTATACCGGTAAAGTACCTTCTATTACAACTACCGGTCAAGTTATTTTTAACAAAGCTCAAAGAAAAGCTCTTACAAATGAAACCGTTGATTTTTTAACATACAGTAGGGATGCAATTCGTAATAACTCAAAATATGATATAGAAATATCAGACGTAAAGGCTGTTATAGCAAAACCGCGAACAACAACTACCGCTGCGGTTGTTAACAGCACTTCTGTCCCTGTAGCACTTGGTCATGGTGTGATGACTAATTACAGCTTAGTTGACAGTGTGAACATATCTACCGGTGCGGATGTTAGAGTTACAGGCGTGAGTAGTTATAGTTCAGGTTCGCCAACAACAGCAACGTTAACCCTTAGTTCGGCGCAAACTTTAGAAAACGGTGAAATTTTAATTTTTGATAATGCCGCTAGATCAATAACTATAACTGGAAATATAAAAATAAAAGAAGCGCTAGGGGATTTAACACTATTTCTTGACTTAGATAATTTTATAATAGGTACTTCAGAAACAACTTAATAGTAAAAAAACAGTGAAAACTGTGACTATAATATTTATAATTAAATAAAATATTATGGACATTAGATCTTTTAATAAACAAAAAGATTTTAAAACACTTTGTAGTTGGTGGGACGATTGGGGTTTATTTAAACACCATCAAGACGGCTTGTCGGAAAATGGTATTATTGTAAGTAAAAATGGGGTTGATATATGTAGCGGTTTTTTATATAGTACTGACAGTCATATCGCTTGGATAGAGTTTATCACTATGAACAAAAATACAACCAAAAAACAAAGGGAAGGTGTTTTAGAAAAACTTATGGATACTTTAGTTGATAAAGCTAAAAGTATGGGTTTTAGGCTTATAATGGGTCTTGGAACAGATGAACAAAATAATAAATCACCATTGTTAGCGAAATGGAGAGAAAAAAATGCAGATATTGTTATAAATAACTTATCTCAATATTATAAAGTAATAAATTAAAAAAAACAAATATGCCACAAGTAGCAGCAGCAACATGGATCCAAGCGGGCGTAGCAGCAGTTGGGATGTATAGCGCAAATAAACGAGCAAAGAAAATGCGTAGACAATCTGCAACGCAAGCAAATCAAGCTTTGGCTCAAAGAAAAGAACAGCAAAAAAGAGTAGATAAAGAAGTAGCTAATTACAGGGCTATGAAATTTACAAATCCATACGAAGGTATGGAAAATGTTTTTGAAGACTTAAGAGTGTCTACTCAAGCTGCTGACTTTCAAGCCGAACAAGGAGCACAACAAAGAGCAAATATATTAGGACAACTTCGTGGAGCGGCTGGTACTAGTGGTATAGCTGGTTTAGCACAATCCATGGCTAACCAAGGCCAATTACAAGCTAGACAAATATCAACACAACTAGCACAACAAGAGGTTGCGAACGAAAGAGCTAGAGCAGGTAGAGCTCAACAAATTCAGCAAATGGAAAGACAAGGTGATGCCATGGTTCAACAAGCTGAAACTGGAAGACAAGCTACTATATTGGGTATGCAACAAGGTCAAGCGGCAGGAGCAAATCAAAGCTACCAACAAGCATTGTTAAACCAACAAAACGCTAACATGCGAGCAAGCCAAATGCAAAATAAAGCTATGATGAATATGTTATCAACAGCGGCTAGTGCAGACTGGGGTGGTGGTGATAATTTTGGGCAAAGCCAATATATGGATTATCTTGATGACGTTGGAACGGGAGAAGGCACACTCGGGTTTGATGATTGGAGAGATTTAAATTTAGGAAATAAATAAATAAAATATGGCAAGTTTACTAGGAAAAGCAGATGCAACATTAGCGACGATGTCTCTTAAAGAGGCGATGGCTGACGTTACGCCTGACTATTCAGATATATATAAAGCAGAAGCAAAGGGTTTTGAAGAAAACCTCATGGCGTTTCAAACAGGTGTTAAAACTTATTTTGATAATTTAAATGCTGATAACAACGCTTTAGCAGACGAATTGAAAGAAGCTGTTTCTACGACTATGGCTAATATGTCTATGGGGGAAGCTCCTGACGAAGCTGGTATGGAATTGTTTAATAACGAACTCAACGGGTTAAGACAAAGATTAAAAAACACGCCGCCAGGAAAAAGGGGAGAACTAGACAGAGCTAAAATTAGAGCTGAAATGGAAAGGTTAAAAAACTCTACTGATGGCATGAGCGATACTTTAATTGATTTAGGTGTTAGAGTTGAAAATGGAGATTTTAACGCTCAAGCAACAGGTAAAGAGAATATGGAGATTCTTAAGGCTATAAACGATAAAACTGCTAAAAGAGAGATTATAAACGGTGAGTTGGTTTATTCAGTACCTGGTTTGGATAAAAAATTAACGCAACAAGATATAAAAAAACTACTTGTCTCTAATGATCCTAAAATTAACAAAGCAGTGCATGATGTATCGGCAAAAGCCGGCACTATAGGTAAGACGTATGGTATGGAGTGGGAGGATAATCGCCAGGAAATTGTCAATGGTTATAGGGACGCTCTTTCGACGAGAGAAGGTTTAGGTACAAACATGCATAAAGCTCAAGGTGGTTTAAAATATTCATTTGCAGAATACTTATCAGGTAAAGGGGATCCTAAGTACAATATGGAAATATGGAACGCTTTGAAAGAAGCAGGTGTAGATGTTCCTGAGGATAATAATGGAGATGGTATAATTAACGAACTTGATTTTGCAACCCCAGAAAACGGTATCGCTATGATAGAGCAGTTAACTCAGATTGGTCATAGTAATTTTGATATGGCTATTACAAAAAATATTGTGTCTGAATTTCTCGCTGACAATGTTGGTAAAAAAGAATTTGATGATAATCGTAGAATTCTTAATAAACCTGAAGAGAAGAGAGGAGATAAAAAGAAGAGCGGTAAACGTAATTATGCAGATAGGCACTACGGTCCAAAAGGCAACACTGTAGAGGGTAATGTATTAGAAAATATTTATCAAAAATTTGAATCAGGAGTTATTGTTTCTGATGAGGGAACGTGGAATAGAGATCCAAAAACAAATATTTGGAAAAACGACAAAACAGGCGAGACAATGTCAGGAAATGATATGATTGATTTGGCTCAGAATTCTGCTGGAGGATATTCTTTAACTGATGATTATTTGTTTAGCCAATTTGAAGGAACAGACAGTGGTTCGGGTAGTGGAACCTCAGGAGGTGGTGGTGGAATAACACCTGTTTCGGATGACGAAATAGATAGTATAGTAAAAGATATATGGGAGCCTGATGAGGTGGAAGGTTTTGGTGAGGATGCTAATGGAGCTGCTTTGATGTCCTATCTACAGAAAAACCACTCAGGTTTGTTAGATGGTGTTGAAGTTAGATCTGATGGAGAATATATATATTTCAAAAGAGATGGTGAGAAAGAGAAAAGATGGGGAGGTGATTCCACTGGTGGATCGGGTTACGATAGAGATGATATAGTAGAAGTATTTGATTACTTACAATCTGGGAAAACCAATACCGGAGGACAAGTGCAAACTTCAAATACTTCGAACACTACAACTTCAACTACTTTTGATCCAAATAAAAACATGGGTGAGGAATCTACAACGACGACGCCACCAGCACAAACAACAAACACTCAACAAGCACCTCCAACTTGGAGGTCTAACAAAAATATTAACGCGGCTAGTGTAGATCAGTTTAATATAAAAGGTAGCGCAGGTAAAAACAAAGCTAATATATTTAAAAACAACAAACCTATAAATGTTGAGGTTGGTGGTGGTGTGGCTACGGTAACGGGTGTTAGAGCTGATGGTGACAGTTTAGTTGTTGATGTAGAAGCTCCGTTCAACATGGGTGGAGAAAAAACTATGGGTGAGTTTGTTAAAAGTGGAAACGGGTTTGAGTTTAAACCAAATAACAAGATATATAGTCAGTTAAAAGGACAAGACAAGAAAGACTTTGACGCGTTTGTTTTAGCTATAGAAACAGACCCTGCTTTTGCTATAGAAATAATGAACTCAGTACAAGGAGAAAATGATTTTAACCCATCAGATTATAAATAAAATATGATAAAATTTAAACTAGCAGATGGTACATTTATGGATGTATCAGAAGAAAATCTTTCAGTATTCAAAGAACGTTATCCTAACGCGGTTGAAGCGGGAAAGGGAGTAGACTTCTCGACAGAAACCCAATCGACGGAGTCAAACAATATGGGTTTAAATTCGGACGATGGTTCTTTGGAGCAACCAGAACCAAGTAAAGCTTCTACGCTGGCTTCTAGTTTAGCTGTTGGATTTGTAGAGTTTGCTAAAGGTTTTGAAAATTTAAAAGAAGGAGTACAACTAGGAACTTATGAGTTAATTAATGAGGTTGGAGGTTTTCTTACGGGTGAAGGGTTTGAAATGTCTGGAGTAGAAAAACAAGCTGCTATAAAAGCTATTAGAGGAACAAACGTTCTTGGTAGCTCTGAAAGTTACGACCCTATAATAAATAAGTTAGAAGAAAACATACCAGAATACGAAACAAAAAGTATTACTGAGGATTTACAAAAAGGTAACTATGCTCAAGCAGGTTTTAGAACTGTTAACGCGGCATTGAGATCAGCACCATCTTTAGTCGCTGCCGCAACTGGTGTTGGTGGTTTAGTTGCTTTAGGCGCTAGTACTGCTGGTAATAAGTTTGAAGAAGAATTGGAAGCAGATCCAGAAAAATCAACTGGAATACTTTTGGCTAACGCTGGTATCACGGGAGCAACAGAGGCTACTTTTGAGCTAGTAACAAGAGGTTTGCTTAAAAAAGCTGGTTTTTTAAAAGGGCAAGGTAACACTAAAGCTGCAAAAGAATTACTACAAGGTGGCGCTAAAAATATAGTGAAAAACATAGGGTTTGGGTTAACTGCTGAAGGTGCTTCTGAAGCGGCTACTGAGTTGACCGTAGCTTTTGAAGACTATATTATGCTTGGCAAAGAAGTACCCAGAAAAGATTTGTTATACAGGCTAGGTGATGCTGCTATAGTTGGTTCTTTTATTGGTGGTACTATATCTAGTGTAGGTGAAGTTACTAAAACAATGCCCAATGCTAAAGATAGAGCAGAGGCTATATTAATGCCAGAAAATGTAAAGCAACAAATATCTAAAAAAGCAGAAGAATTAAACGAATTTATAGATGACTTACCAAACGTTTCTCCTGAAGGCAAAGGTATAGTTGTTGATAAAATTAATGAAATCGAAAATGAAATCATTGATCTTAAAAAAGAATCTTCATTATTAATTAATAACTTAAAAGGAGACAATCTAGTTAATTACTCTAAGAATATTGAAGAGATTAATAACGTTAAAAGTGTTTTAAATAATGCTAAAACAGATAGCGAAAAAAATCTTGCTGAGCAAAAATATAAAACATTACAAGAAGAAAATGTTTCTATATTAAAAGATGCAAAAGTAAAAGCCGCTGAGGTTGTTACGAAAACTGTAAAAGAACAAATTAAGGAAGCTGGATTAGAGGGTAAGGTTACAGAAATGACTTCTGAAGAAATATCTAACATCGAAGAAAAAGGATTTGATTCTAAAACAGCCGCTGGTGAATTTGGTTTTATTAAACAAGCGACTGATGGTAGTTTTGAAATAATACTTAATAAAGATAAACCAATGGTTGGTACAGCTGCACACGAGTTTATGCATGCTGTTTTATTTAAAACTATAGGTAATAACACTGAAATACAAAATAATTTAGGAGATGCATTAGTAGAGCATACTTCGAAGTTAGGTGGAGAAGCTAGTATACTAGGTGAAAGATTATCCGCTTATGGTAAGTGGGATGGAGATACTTTTGTTAGAGATGCTAACTTTGGCGAGGAAACTATAACTATCATGTCTGAATCTATTATAGATGGTAGCTTAAAGTTTGAAGAAAACTTTTTTACTAAAATTGGTGATGTAGTTAGAAGATTTTCACAAAACTATTTAGGTAAAGAAATTACATTTGACACTGGAAGAGATGTTTATAATTTCGTAAAAGATTATAGTAAAAGCATTAAAGATGGTAAAATAAATAAAGCTATATTAAATGTAGCTAAAAAAGGTGCTAAAGGTAAGTTGATACCTAAAAAAGCTAAACCAGAGGCTACGGTTCAAATGTCTAAGGATGCTTCTGACAAAGTACAAAACATATACGAAGAACAAGGTGTAGCTGGCGCTATGGACATTATAGAGCAATTTAAACCTATAGTTAGTAGAATAGCAGAAAGACGTAGAGAAGCGCCTAACTTTGATAGAGAACTCTTAATGAGTGAAATTGAAATAGGTGAGCGTGGTATATTTGATTTAATATCTAAGTACGATCCAGATTCTGGAGTACCATTAGCAGCTTATATAAATAAATTCTTACCATCAAGAGCTATTGAGGCATCGAGAAGAGTGTTAGGTGAAGAATTTACGGAGGATGTATCTGAGAGAGTTGACATAGCCGCCGAAGAAGTTGCTGAGGTTGAGGTTAAAGCAAAACCTAAGAAAAAGAAAATTATTCTATCTGATAGATTAGGAGTTAAAAGTAAAGTTGACAAAGCTATTAAAGCAAAGTTACCTGAATTAGATATTGAAAACTTAAACTTTAAAACTTTAAAAGATCAAGTTCCGGAAATTACAGGTGAAATGTTTGGTATATCACCTAAGAAACTTATTAGTGGAGCTAATATAACTAAAAAAGAATTACAGTCTGCACAAATGTTTATTAACAAAAACGCAGAAGTATTGATATCAAT
>Ga0181393_1000217_pt1 | contig 21257 bp, 24 predicted proteins | sample 16SPOviralmetaG_FD_130122 | JGI IMG/M metagenome (GOLD analysis project Ga0181393, IMG submission 130122) | Marine viral communities from the oligotrophic San Pedro Time Series (SPOT) site, San Pedro Channel, CA, USA - 16 SPOT_SRF_2010-10-21 | ecosystem: Environmental > Aquatic > Marine > Strait...
CTTCAGTGGAGTGTTTATAGTTGGAGGTGGCAAGGAATCGAATGTAATTCTGAATGGGAAGAGGTGTATGAGTGGTATAGCAATACGACAAATTGTTATATTTGCGATAAACTATTTGTAAAGTCAATTGACAAGTGTCTCGACCACGATCATGAATTACAAGGATACAACATACGAGGAATCTTGTGTCAGAAGTGTAATAATTCTAGTAATGAGATTTAGCCCCACCACCGCCAACCTTCTGGCTCTGGCGATTCTGGCTCTGCCTCTGGTTTCTCAAGTAGAGCATACGGCCGTGTCTGCTCAAGGATTTCTAATAACATTAATCTTATGGCTTTCTGATCTTCTGTGAGTTTTTTCACTTCTTTCTGTAAGAAGTCAAGTGAGATCTGAGCGTTGTCTAACTTTTGAGAATTAGTTTTTGAGGGTGGTAAAGTTGTTCTACGCATCAATCTATTATCTGTCAGATTTTATTTCTGGCGGTTTATTTTTTCTGTTTTTCTTTTTCGAGTTCTTGTAATTTTCTTTCAAGATCCCCTAAAATATTATATGAAGTATCAACACTTCTTGTGATTCTATAAATGACAACACTATTGGGTGAACATCTTGACGCAGTGCCATCAGGATCATCTATTCTTGTAGTAATGCTTGACAATGTCATGGGGTGAGTGATAGTGTGTGTAATCGATGATGGTGATGAGATAAAGAAATCTTTGAGTGAGTTTGTTTTGTCTGCAATACCAACCACAGGATATTTATTATTTCCTGAGCCCAATACAGATGAAGCATTTAGTGCTATATCACTTCTGATATTATAGAATCCGTTATTTATTTGTGTAGGATATTCGGCTGCGACAATTGATACAGAAGTTGTTGGTGCGATTATTTCAGGTAAAAAGGCAAGAAAGACTTCTTGATTCTTGGCTGTGCCAGCGTCGAATGCTTTGAATTGAAATGCATGAAAGAGGGTATTTGAATATTGTGATTCCTCGAACTTATTTTGTTGCCATGATTTTATATCTCTGCTTTTGACATCTGCATTTGTTGTCAAGATATTTGATGTATCTGTAAAGTCTGTATATCTTTTTTGTCTATCTGGTACATTATTATTGTGAAGTTGATTGTAGGTGAAGCCCAGTCTGCCCCATAATGATTCTGACCATACATCTTCATTGTATCCGAAATCTTCAATAAATATTCCTGTGGTTGTATCATAGACTTGGAATGTTTCAAGATTACGATTGACTCGTCTGCGTGTTTGTTCTCCTCCTCCTGTGGCGTATTTGAAATCAATTGTTTCTTCATAGGGTCGCATCGATGGACTCCAACTATTATAGTGTTGCTGAGGATTGATTTTATACACGATTTGTGCTTCATCTAAACTCGCGTCTCCTTCTGTGAGGGTATTGAGATTACCTTTGTTGAGTGGCGTGTGTAAATTATTGAATGAGAAATGTGCTCCATCATAAGCGACAGCAGGTGAATCTGCTCCCAGATAAACATTCGTTAAAAAACCATTGATACTATTGTTGAAATCATCGTTAGAATTGACTCCTGGTTCTGAGTAGATTCCTTGAATGGTGGCGACTGTATTTCCGATGACTGGATCTGAAACAAGAGGCGGTGTCATTCCGTTTTGAGTATCCGTATCCCAGAAATCTTTTGTTCCATCATATGTCTGTTTATATTCATATTTGGGTATTCCACTTGTGAGTCCGATGGTTGCTGTGCCCCATGCGTTCCAATGTCTATCATATCCAAGTTTTCTTCCTGTTTCAATAGTTCCAGTTCCAACAACTTCGTGGGTAAAAAAGTGTGGAGGCAATCCGCACCCTGCTCCTGCAGAGTTTAGTATCTTATTTGGAAAGACAATTATATTTCCAGTGAAATTATGTCTTCCAAAACTTCCGTAGGTATATTTTTCATTGAGCCCATTTTGATCAATTACCTCGCCAGCATCATATAGAGTATTTGTTTGTGTGGGATCATAATGAAAGAAGAAGGGAGCTGAGTTGAGTCGTAATTCGTTATTTGCTACAGGTGTGAATGGTAAGAGGATAAACTCACTACTATTGATGGGATCATTTAACTCACGCGAGAATAAAGTATTATCAACTGCTCCAGTTGCGGTGTTTGTGATTCGGTGTCCTCTCCAGTCATAATACGAACAACCGAGCATCACATAATTCTCCCAGTTCGCATCAAGTTTGGGATCTCCATCAAGTAGATTATTGTAGAACTTATTTTCATATTGATTCATGTGTAAATATCTTGCATTATTGATATTCACGAATGATGTTTCTTGAAGAGTATTAAAACCAGCCACACCGACTTCTTTGACTTCATAATAAGGATTGAGATTATTGGGAATAGCAGAGGTATTTGTTTTACATACATTTCTTATATTCTTACTACTAAAGAGTTCGGGATAGTTTGCTTGAGCATCAATAAAGTTTTTCAATTTGAGAAGATTATCTGCGGTGTATGGTATGTTTGTACAGACTGGATTATCTTGATAGTGTGCTATGCCTTGAGATCCCAAAGGTTCATCTATCATACTACCGAAAATATCATTGAGTTCTTCACCTGCTTCTACGAGGTCAGGGCGTTTTGTAGCGATAAACTGATATTGATTATAGAACATCATCTGTGGATCATATGATTGTGGGGGTCTAAATGAACCATCTGTGTTGAGTGTTGTCGGTCCGCTGACTCCGACTTCGGTTGCTGGAGCCGTGGGAGGTGTGGAGTTGTTGATTGTTTCATCATAAAACTTCTCTTGCCCCAAATAATCATTTGACGAGACAAATCTCCGATATGTAGATGTTTCTACAAACTTTTCAAGATTGGTAAGAGTTTTTGCTTCAAAATCATTCAAGATACGAGTATGACCACGCTCGATGGTTTGTATATCATCATCACCCAGTTCGCTACTTCTTAATTGTCGTGTAAGTTCTTCACTGACATATTTAGCAGAAGTAAAACCAGGTTCTAGAGAAAGATCAACTCTGTCTCTGAAAGTAATATAATCGTGAAACTCGGGGTCAGCCGCATAATATGGGGGAATCCAATCATAATATAGATTTGCGTTGATGGGTGCTGGTTCATTTGTTCCAAAACCACCATCGTTGTCATGTGGGTGAAATAAACTTTTTGTTCGCATCATAATTGTCATGCGTGAATTATCATTTTTAATAATGAGTCGCTTGACTCTTCCTTTTCTGACTTGTCCTTTTGTCACCCCAGCGACAGGGGCGACATTACTTTGATAATCTAATATCATCTTGTAATCTTCCAAGACATACCCATAGACTTCATCAACATCAAAGAACTCTGTTTCACCAGGAAAAGCAACGGCGTTTTGAGCACCGATCAACACATTCTCTCCTCGGCATCGTCCCGTAAAGAGTGTATCATCTACAGACCACGAGACTGGATTGGTATTTTTAACTCCTTGGAGATCATAAAAGTTTTCATTACCGAATCTTCTGGGTAGTTGATACATACATAATCCGTCCATAGTTTTGTAATAGTTTATCACAAGTGAAGTTGAATTATCTTTCTGAATAATAGTTTCTTCTGCGTTTTCAACATAATCCATATACATAAACTCTTCTTTGAATCGGTCGGCGACTTTGAGACCACCGACCCCATCAGATCTTATTTGAGAGTAAAAGCGTCTACCACTTTCGGCATTTGCGGTATTGTTTCTTGGATCTGTTGCTGGTATGGTTTGTGTTTTTGTGATTGTAAGGGTTTTACTACCTTTTAATAATATATCTTTGAACTCAATACTTTCTGCTGTCCCTGCTCCTTTTTCAGAAATGAAAGAGTTGTACACAGCAATTCTATCACCAGGTTTCAATTGTATAGTTTCATTGAAACTATTTTCCCATTGATTATTTAATCCATCTTCAGTTTTAGTAATCGCAGATTTGCGATCACAAATAACCATTCGCTGAGTGTCATACTCACTTGACATTTTTATTATATCTTATATAATAAATCTTGAGTTTAAAATTATCGGTTATTATATTTCATAGACTATATGATATGCATTCACAAGTCTCACACTCGCAATGATTTAATTAGCATGATAGAACATTTACCTTTGTCAATTGAAATCGGTAAAAGCGATGCGAAAGATGATCTCAAGAAAAAGTTTATTGCGATTTGTCAAGAACACAAATCTCTAACCTTTAAGAGCATTAAGTACCCAGAAATCACAAACATCACAGAACTTCTTTGTTATTTGAAACTTGAAAATCCCAGAAGACGAATGACAAGCAAAGAAAAAGATAATATTATAGCTCTCTCCAAAAAGGTGATACACTTTTGCGATTTAGATTATAGCATCGAACTATCTGATTACAATACAGGGCAAGAAGTTATTGATGATGTCAACTATATTCGGCAGTATGGCGATTTACTATCTGTAAGAAAAGCATGTGAAAAATATAACAAGCAAGGAGGTATAGTCAAACTTGATCCCATCTTAAGCGTTGAAAAGAAAGAGATGCTCCGAAAGAAAAAGCAAAAGAAGAGTTTGGCGTCTCGAATCAAGTTTGAAAGAAAGCATGTAGTTATTGATTTTGACTGAGCCACATAGATAATCACCTCACAAAAGTGGCAAAATTATGATAAAAATATACTCAATTTATCTAAGGGGTGAAGATTTCATGCAGAATCAAATACTCATTTTACGTCATTTATTTCAAAATTACTCAAATAGAACCATGGATTTATATATATTGTATATAATATATAGTATTTTTTATTTCAAATATACTTTTAGAAACTTAAAATATCATGGTTCTATTTGAGGTATTTTGAAAATAATGACGTAAAATGAATAATACTCACTTTCTATAAGATTTGATGTTTTTTTTTCTTCATATACTTAAAGATATGAAGTAATTATATACTATGGCGAGTAGATATATGGAATACAACAATCCTGTTATGTTAAATAATGCAGATTGTTTGAAAGTAATAGAGAAAATTAGACAAAAGAATATATATGATGCTTCTGAATTGAAGCCTGGAGACATGTTCAAGTTGGTGAAACATTTAGCTCCTGGGATAGATCCAAAAGCATTAGACAATCAACAGAGGAATTATGCGAGGGCTAAGGAGGATAGTCATCTTAAATTGTATCCTCAAATTATCACTCAGATGTTTATGGATAGTCTTTGGTGGGAAAACAAAGGGCATTGGAGTACTGAGAATCATTTTAATATTAATCCTGAATTGAGATATAGTGCATCTGCTAGAAAGAGATTTCGAAGAGTCCTTCAAAGCGTCGATGATAAGCTTGGAGATATTTACGAAGCTCAAGAAGAACTTGAAAACTCAATGAAACAAAATAATATGATTTCTAAAGCAGAACATTTAGAAAAGATAGATGAAAAAGATCTTGTCATCAAAGCACTCAAAGAAGACGCAGAGAGGAAAGAGGCCAGACTCAAGGGGAAAATTAAAATTGTGGAGGGCAAGTTGAGCAGGGAGAGTGAGAGATATAATCGTCTAAACGATCATGTTTATCAAGGCAAACCTCTTGTCGAGGTAGATGACGAAGACGACGCAGCAGGCGTCGGTTTAGTAGATTCTGATCACGAGTAAAACGAATCAGTTGGCGTAATACATTGGCATAATTTCTTTTATATTTTTTTTGAAGTTTATCATACTTGTAAGAAATGATAAATCCTTGTTTAATATCATGTGGGATTGGTAATGCGTTTATGGCTAATATTGAATCAACATGAGTTTGTATGCGGTGTTGTTTGTTTTCATGCATAGTTTGTGTAATCCAGTCATTACTAATTAACCAATCGCTACACATCAGATAAATAGTAATAAGATTTTTATTTGATACAAAAGAAATTTGATACACAAGAAATTTGATACACACAAATAAAAAAAATACACCAGAAATTTGATAAGTGGTATATTGTACACTCAAAGCAAAGAATGGCAATATGATACACAAGTTTTACTTGAATCTTGATAGAAGCCCAGACCGCAGAAAGTACTTTGATAATACTTGGATTCGCTTTAAGGCAAGCGATGGCAAAGAGATGACTAGAGATGAACCGCTGTTGACACGAATGATTTCTCAGTGGAATATATCTCCTGATGAACATCTTGCTAAATGCGGTTGCTTTCAATCTCACTATAATATGCTTTCACATATAGCAACTAATAAACTTAACAAAGTAATTGTTGTTGAAGATGACGCTGTACATCTTAGTGAAGTATGGGGTGATGAGGGCTTATATGATGATGAGGATTTACAAGAAATACTATCAAAATGTAAAAACTTTACATACCTCGGTGGGGCATTTGCGAATGTCAGAATGTATAAGGGTTTTCTAAAACAAGATGAATGGCCAGAGCCAGAGGTGGCAATCAATGAACTTGATAAATCAAAGATGCGTATTTTAATGACGCTTGCTTATTATATACCTCACTGGACAATCGCAAGAGATATAGTGGAGTTTCTAGATAGTCAATCAAGAGTTCGAGCGATTGATGTTATGTTATACAAGATAATCAAAGTTCCCCAAGATTATCATTATCCTGCAATATATTGTGAAAGAGGTTTTGACACAACTATACATAAAAAATCAAGAAAAAAAAACGCAGATGAATACTATGGAATGAACAAACCAGATCCGCCATCAATCGAGTCGTACCACGACTTCCGAGAGCAACAGACTGCCTACAAAGAGTGGCTAGACGAGCCCTCAATCGCATGAAATAATCTTCTCTCGTAAATAACATACAAAGGATAATCTAGCGTATTTTTTACAGAGGCCAGCCGTACCGACTTCTGGATTATCTCTGCGAAATATATTCGGTAAAGTATCATTATGTTTTTTATCTTCTTCTGTTTCATAGATGGGAGTATTACAATGAAACTCATGGACGTCCATACAAACAAAATCACCTTGTCTCAAATCAAATCCTACGCCATACTGAGGAAAGCAAGTATAGCCTCCGTGATATTTCCCATACTCTAAAACACTCAAGTTGCCAAATCCCCAGTCCCCAGCATCTTTGTGTAAGGCTGTCCGAAAGTTTCGATTGATTGTAATAGTTGAAAATGCTGTATCTTCAATCTGAAAATCTTTTTTACGAGATGCTCGTTTGTGTTGTCTTTGATGTTGCATCGGCAATAACTCTTTGTATAATTGATCTATCTTTTCAATAAAAGGTAAACCTGCTGTAAATTGTTTCAAACTTGTTTTTGTATTGTGTGTCATGCGACAAGGTAATTTGAAGTTGGGAGAAGATTCATAATATCCTAGAGCCATCGACGCAACTGGATTGTTTACCATCATCTTGCTTTTTGTATCTCCATTCATATATTTTGTTCTCCATTTTTTAGTATCTGCAAGTTCACGCTTAGAGAAATATACGCCTTCTGTATCAATCGGTCCTGCGGCCGCCCCACGACTTCTTGAAGGTTTTGCTAGACTTTTGAAATTGCTAAACCCTATATCACACAACTCTTGAGGAATCACATTCTTACGAAACTTGAATAAGAGTTTCTTGTTTCCTTGAGAATCTAAACCATAGACATCAGTATTTTCACTGATAATGACATGTAAATCTTTTTCATCAAACCACTCACCCTCTTTTTGTTTTATATCACTATCAGAATGTATTTTGGGACACACAAACTCTTTCATTTTGTTATTACAGAGATTTTAATTTCACAAGAAATTTGATTAGAATATAAAAAAATATACCAGAAATTTGATAAGTGGCATATTGTATGTCCAAAAGTAAGATGGAATCCACATTCACGAATATCTATGATAAAAAAAAATGGGGCAGTAAAAATGGCAAAGGCTGTAGTAGTACTAGTATCAACACATCACCTGATACTAGATGGTATATCAAAACACTCATGCAACATATATCTAATACAGACAGCAAAACTATATGCGATTTGGGTTGCGGTGATTGGGATTTTAGTAAAACTATTGACTGGTCTGGCTTACATTATACAGGAATGGATTGCGTCAAATCTGTTATTGAATATAATCAGAAGTGTTATTCAAGTGGCAATATTACTTTCAAACATCAAGATGCTTTATCTATACCAGAAGGTTTTGATTTTGTAATACTAAAAGATGTGATACAACATTGGCAATCAGATGTTATAGTAGAAGTATTGCCACAGATAATTAAAAAGAATAAATATGTATTTCTTGGAAATGGATATATGTTTGGCAGAGACCGCACAAAAAATAATTGGCGAACTAGAACACTTGACAAAGTATATCACTATCACCCAGTAGATATATCTAAATCTCCCTTATGTGATATGAATCTCAATATGATTGATATTCAACATCGAAGGTGTAAACAATTTATCTTGATTTCTTCGGCTTCTTCTTTGGAGGTTTCTTAGACTTATCTGCTTTCATATCAAATACATCTTTGAGTTTGTAATTATTATTTGTCTTGGGTGGAAGTTTGGGGTCTGGATCACTCTGGTAATGTTTTGGCATTATATTTAATATTATATTTTTTTCTTTTGATACAAAAATATATACTATATCATATAAAATGAGCTTAGTTATACTTTCAAATGACGCAAGTGAAAGTTTGAGAGTAGGGCAGAATAATAGTATATTCAAGCCCTACTCATTTCGTAATAGTATTACATCGACGATGGAGATTCCAGAAAACGCTCAAGTAGCCCTTCAGTCATGTAAGATTGTACTTGATGGGTCGGTAGTTCTTGAAGCTGGCCGTCGTGTATTTTATGTCTATCTTGGTGAGGTCGTTGACAAGCAAGCAACAGGGCTGACGAATATCAGAGATACTATTGAGGAAACATTATCCGCTCCCATAAGGTATGAATTATTCCCTGATTTGGTTGGAACAAAAGATGTGAGCCAAGAAGAAATCGCTGCTGAAATTAAAAGAGTCCTGAATACTCCTGCTGGTCAATCGATTCTGACTCAAGAGGCTCTGGTCAACGCTGGTCAACTTCGAAAGTATACTGGATTATTTCACCCAGATTATCACAATGTTCCTGGGTTGAATCGACACGAAGTAATCGTAAAACGAGACGCCGCTACTGGGGCAAGTGAAGGATATGAAATCATACTTAATTTCCAAGATGGGTTGCAGAATATGATTGTTGATGCGGTTTCTGCTGGGCTGGTCGTCAACACCCATGTTGATTGTTCAACCAATGAGCGTGCTAGAAGAACTCAATTAGTGTTAGGGGGAGTCGCCGTCGGGGCACTGCAACAACGCTACACGGTCTCTAATGGTGGAGGGGCTCAAGTTGTGATGGCTCCTATAGGTGGTGCTAATACATTCCCAGCAAATGCGGCCGCCTTCGTCCCTCAGGCAACTATGGGGACAACATTTGACGTCAGCCCCATCACGCTGACTGGGGGGCGAGCAGGATTTAATGTCTCTCAGTGTACTTTCGGGAGTCGTGGTAATAAAGCTGTACGATTTGCTTGTGGTTTAACTCGCATGCAAACAACTCCCTGTGTCACGCAAGCAGGTGAGAATCGGGAGCAGCTCGGTCCGCGAGATTTTAATGTAGCAGCAGGAAAAGCGTTTTGGAGAGGAGCTGTCGCGGGAGCACCTGCCGCCCTCCAAGATGAGCTTGATTGGATTCCAACCTTTTTAGATTATGCTGTAGTCGTATCTAATGAAGGTAAGTTGCGTGTGGTTCAATGTGTAGACGGCCTCGAGAACAGAGTCACCGCTGATTTCGTCAATGATCCAGCTGTTCGTACTGGTGGTGGTGGCGGTGCTCGTGGGGGATATCAGGGGCACAAATGGATGATAGTAGATTATACCGTCCAACATGGAGCAGCTCCTTTCAATGCTCATTATGATATGCTTACAAATGTCGGCGATTTACAGGAGATCCTTTTTACGACTGATGGGTCTAAAGTAAAGATTGAAGCTAATTTTGGAGGAGGTGGTGGCATACCTGCTGGTGCGAAAACACTCATAGAGTTTAATGCCAACTTCGCACGCATTACGCAAAATCTCAAACCGATTGATCAGGCTTGTCAGAGCCTTCAACCTTTTATGATGCTTAACTACGATGAAGATATAGGGGCAGGTTTGGGAGCACAGCCAACCGACGCCTCTCTCATAAATATCCAACTTCAGCAATTTGAATCAAGCCAAGTGGGACTACCAAATACACAAGCACCGAGTGTAATGCCTTCTTACTATAATATGCTTATGGAAAGAAACACCGCTCAAACTATCGGCCAGTTTAAATCATTATCACGGCGATGGAAAAATATCCCTATCGCGGCTGGCTTTCTCCCCTATCCTGGATATGATCGTGGGACTCATAGTTTCGATGAACTGCGTCCTGTATTGATTGTAGCACCCTCTGGGGCGTACTCTCCTAGTCCTGGGGCAAATGTGAGAGACTTATTTGGATTTGGAGATATGACCGCAGAGCTTGATTCAATCCCTCCATGGGTGGCTGATACATACGATGCTGGTACGACTAGAACATCTCAAAAGATAAGTAGCACAACTGTCCCTAGGGCTGTCTCTACTAAATCTATATTTGTAAGACTTGACAATTTCAATACAAAGGCGATGAATGCTGGTAATGGTAATCCGTCTCGAATCATTGCTCACTTGCCACGATTCGATGGGCAGGAGGAAACTGGGAGGCTTTTCTTTGAACCCAGCACTCTTGTATATGTTGACCTTCATAATTCTGAACCTCTCAAAATCAATCAGATTGATACTTCATTTGTATACGGCGATGAAAGTTTGTGTACGGCTCTAACTGGCACGAGTATCGTTGTGCTTCACTTCAAAAAAAAAGAATAAAAAATATTAAAAATATTTATCTCTAGTATATCATAGAATGAATCAATTACCTTCCTTACTTAATTTTGAAATTAAACCACCTCCGCAACAAGCAGAGATGGTTGTTGAAGAAGTAGATGCTGAAACAGGAGAAGAAAATCCTAATTTTTTATATGATGAAAAAGATGAAGTCTCCGAACTTCAAGAAACCATTGATTTAGAGTTTGTCAAAAAGCCAGAGATTGTAGAAGATGAAATATTTGCAGATGCTCCCAAAAAAAAACCTGGCAAACCCACACGCTCTACCACTCCTAAAAAACGAACACGAAAACCTCTGTCAGAAGAAGATAAAGCAAAACGAAGAGACGCTCTTGCTAGAGGTAGAGAAACAAGAGCCAGAAACCTTGCTAAAAAGAAAGCCTTATTAGAACAACAAGATGACCTTGAAACGCAAGAACAAGAACTTAAACTTGAAAACAAACAATTAGATCTTGAAATACAAAATGCTAAACTCAACAAAAAAGCAAAGAAGGTGAAAAAGGTTATTATACAAGATTCATCATCTTCAGAAGAAGAAGAAATACAATATGTCAAACGGCCAAAGAAAAAAGCACCTCGCTCTCCGACACCGATACGATCTTCTATCACTGCAGAAGATATTGAACGCTCCCAACTCAATACTCTCATGGCATATGAGAAGATGAGAAAGGATAGAAAGGCAGAGAAAAAACGAGTCAAAGATATTGAACAACAGCAAGCTCAGATTAAAAAGACTATGAATCAAGTAAATAATCAGTGGGGAAGAGGAGCAGGCAAGTACTCCAATATGCTTTCAAATATGGGACTTTAATTTAAAATAATATCTCTCTGCTATAATTATCTATTGATATATAAATGGAAGGAGTTCCCAAAATATTAAAAGTGAAAGATTTAAAAGAAGATGATCGGTTTGGAGATATTCATGATAATCTCCCAAAAATGCCCTGCTTAGGGTTATTGATTGGTAGTGTCCGAAGTGGCAAAAGTAATCTTCTTGTAAACTTTTTCATGAATGAAAGTTTTTACAAGGGCAAGTTTGACACGGTGACATTTATTTCAAATACACTTCACACAGACAACAAGGGGGTATTACTCAGTAAATATTTTGATACACATGATCATTATGAAGATAGTATGATTTCTGGTATAATGAAAGAGCAATCACAATACAAAAGAGATGAACGCCCTTCTTATGCTCTTATACTTGATGACATCTTAACACAAGACTTCTCAAAATCGAATGCTGTAAGTTTCTTTTCAACACGCTTCAGACATTACATAGATTTCTATTTAATCTCAACACAGAGTTTCCGTGCTGTTTCTGGTATGATTCGTAATAATGCTAATGCTGTATTTATATGTCGCCAGCAAAATCGTATGGAACTTGATAAGATAAGTGAGGAATATTCTGGCTCAGTGGGAGGCAAGGAGAACTTCTTGAAACATTACAAGGATATTCATAGTAGCCCCTTTCAGGTAATGTACCTCGACTTACAAAATAACCCTGCTCGTATCCTCCGTAATTTCGAAGAAGTTGTTTGGCAGGGAGATGACTCTGATACAAGTATGCTTGATTAAAAACAAATAATATTATTTTATATTACATAGTATATATACTATGGCTTATGGTTCTACGACTTCTGAAAAGAAACCGATGAAGAGTGGTGCTCTCAGTGATAAACAGAAGGCACAATTAAAAGCTCACATGATGAAACACAAAGATTTACAAGATTTAACACCTTCTCAATTAAAATCGCATCGCATGAAGATGATGTCAAGAATGCGTAAGGGTATGTCAATTGCTAAAGCCCATGCTGATATTAAGAAGTAGTTTTCTTTCTTCTACTTTTGTTTTTCAAATGTCTCTGCCATAAATCTTTATCTGCTGTTTTTTGAGTTTTACCTCCCATCACGAAACTATAGATGCGAGCATATCCCCATTGCGGTCCGCTCATCTTTCCCTTCAAACTAGCACCTCCTACTTTCTTTCCTGATACACTTCTGACACTTTGAGGATTACTTTTTCTTGCCCCCACACCTCTATAATATACTTCATCTAAGATACTCACTGACACACCAGTGAGTTTACTAATCTCTTGTTTGCTATGACCCTCACTCAATTTGAATCCATATTTGCGGTTAAACTTCTGCTTGTTAGTAGACATATATAAGAAAATTAGAAAATATTTCACTATGTATTTTTAATATTTGTATTTCATATAAAATGGATTTGTTTGATCATAGCAGAGGAAGAGCATCAGCACATAAACGCAATCAACAAAGAGAGCAATTCAATCAACAGCTCGATGTGATGAAACGACAAGCGGCCGCTCAAGCCGCATCAGCAGAAGCACAGCAAGCACAAGCAACTACCATGCAAGAGGAAAAAAATGCGGTGGTCGCGGCGTTCGGTGTCAAGGGTGGTATTGCTGATATGAGTGCCGCTCTGAAAGGAGCAAACAAAGGAACAATAGAAGATATAGCCAAGGGAGCTTTGAAAGATGTTAAGGCTGGTAAAAGCATGGTTGAATCTGGGTCAAAAGCAACTGATAAATTACTGGGTGAGGGTACTAGTGAAAACTTGGCTAAGGCTGGTAAGAAAAGCGGTTTGACTAAAAAAGCAAGTGAGAAGTTTGGCAAACTCGCTGCCTCTAAAACTGGCAAAGCAATCGGCACAGCCACAGAAAAAGCCATGGGACATACTGGGGCGTTAGTCAATATCGGTTTGGGAGCATATGATTTAGCAGAGGATTTCAAGGGTGGGCACTTTCAATTGAAGGGTGATAATGATGCTGAGAAAACGGCAAATGCTTTACAGATTGGGGCTGGTGTTGCTGATGCCATCGGTTTTGTATTTCCTCCTGCGTTTGTTGTTGGAGCAGCGTTGGGTGTTGCGTCTCAAGGAGCAGAGATTGTTGGTGCTGGGCAAGCAGGAACAGATAAAGAAGATGATATTAAAAAACAAGAAAAGAAAACTGAACAGGGCATAGAAGCAGAAAAGATAGAACAGCCAGATGAAGTTGTTGAAACTACAACAACTCTTGCTACGGCTTGAGAATATATATTAAAAATATATTATCTATGTTATATAAAATGGAAGACGATCATACACAAACTCTAGAGAAATATAAAAATCGTTTATCTCGAAAGCGTGAAATATATCAACTGAAGTATAAAAATGATCCTCAGTTTCAAGAAAAAAATAGACAACGAGCAAGAGATCATTATCAGAAAAATAAACAGAAAGAGAGTTGTTTGAAATTATATAGATACTATGTAAAACATAAAAGTGTTGAAGAGTTTATAGATTATCACCCTGATAAGTTTTTGCTTATCTCAAGTAAGTTTACATTAGAAGAGATCGACAACCTGATCTAAGGGATAATTGTAATGCTCTTCCCATTCGATGTCCCATTCTTTTTCTTGATGTTCTGCTAAACAATCTACAAGGGAACGCCATGTTTCACAAGATTTCACATCAACTGAACCATCATATACCCACTCCCAATGTGTATGGCAAAGTTGCTGAATCATATTCCATCTGGCATAACCGACATCATGATCTACCAGTAAGTTTTCGTGTAGATGTTCTTTCGCGTCATGCCATTGTACCCAAACCATCTTGTATATATACTTGTCAATATAATAATTTTAATATTATTTTTTATTTCAAATTTCAAGGACTCGTATTTGTTTCACTTCCAGTATCAGAAGCATTATCTGCTAATTCACTTTCAAGAGGTAAGCTTGTGTTTTTTCCGTGAACAATACATTTGTCTAAACCATTGCAGATACTCGGTTTAGAAACTTCATACTTTTTAAACTTTCTCTTGAAATGTGAAATCACATCATCATCAATCATGGGACTTTGTTCAATCAATCTATCATACTCTGCTCGACAGATTGCTAAGAAATCGCTACATTTACTCCTATGTTTTTCTTTATCAAGGGCTAATTCAATAGAAATATTTCTGCCGAGTTTGCTCCAAGAAACACTAGCACTTCTATGACTTTCCATCAACTCTGCAACTTTCAAGAAGTTTTGTAAAGTTGATAAAATACCAGCGAAGATGTTCACACCTCCCACAATTGCTGAAGCCATCGATTTATTTTCTTCTCCTACAAAACTATCCATACCCACATTCGCCGCTCCTGTCAAAGTTGAAAGTATAATCACAGGAATCGAGAAAAGATAATATTGCTTTTTATATTTCTTTTCACATCTTCCGTGAAGCCATCTGTAGCACGATGCTTTTTCTGACCACTCAGCTAATAATTTTTCTGTTTCATCACTCCAGCATGTAAGTTTTGTATCTTCGGCCATTATAGTATCTGTAAGATTTTTGTTTTTTTTTCTGATTTAATTTATATATTATACATATCATAATTAATGAGTTATTGGAGGTCTGATTCAATTGTTCACATCGGCGAAGAGCAGGTGGAGATCCCTGCTGAGAGGGGACTTCAGTATGTAGTCAGTAATTCTTCTCGCAAAGTTCAGTTTAAAGTTCCTCAGTCGATTGGTATTTTCTCAGGAAAAGATAGTTATTTATCATGGGACATGAAGATTATTAATAATAATGCGAACCGCACTCGTCTCCAGCTTGACCCTGCTGGCGGTGGCATGATGGTAGAGAATATCCGCCTTCTCAATAATGGGACTGTGATAGAAGAAATCAATGAATACAACCAGCTTGTAGCGGTCAAGCACGATTACGATCGTGATGAAGCACTCTTGAATATGAAGGCGGCGACTGAAGGTGGGACTGTCTATAATTCATTCACCGCAGGCACAGGAGGTTCGTCTAAATCCGAGATGGCTGACCTTCAGACAAATCCATGGTTCAAGAATAGTACGGCAGACCCTGCTAATGTAAACTATGATCAACCGACTCAAGGAAACACGGTGAAGTGTTGTGTGCCTCTTCACACTGGTGTATTTTCTGGCGGTGCTTTCCCTGTATTGCTTATGGAGAATGGCCTGACTGTCGAGATAGACCTTGCCCCAGCTCCTCGTATTGTTCGTCAGTTGGATAGTGCTGTGCGTCAGCGTCGTCGTCCTCTCAATCCTGTATTTTTTGGTGCTGGTAGTGCGACGGTCGGTGCTAATCCTGCTGTCCGCCAGAATCCTTGGACTAATACAAATAATAACCCTGTCAATAATGCTGCTGGACAGGCAAATGGAGGCTACACTACGATTGTTCTAGAGTTGTCCAATAGTCAACGAAGTGTCGGTCAATGTCCGTTTGTTGTTGGTGAACGAATCGGTTTTGTAGAAATAGATCAGCCTGATGCTCCAGTTGTTCAGTTGTCGAGTGCTGATGGTACTGGCGGTGCTGGCGGTCCTGTAGCCCCAGCCCCAACCATCACAGCAATCGATTATGCGGGGACTGGAAATCAGGTTGTTCTCACTCTCAATGCGGCAGTATTCAACACTTTAGAAGTTGCGGCTGGCGGTCGTACTATCACGGCTGGTGCTTTCTGTGTTGTGTCTCTCTCTTGTGAGGACGGCCTCAATGCGGCTGCCTCTCTGGGTGCTCCTGCATCTGCTGGCGGTGTCAATTACCCAGTCTCTTATCAAGTTGATAATCTCAATCTGGTTGTTCACAAACTAGAACTAGAGCAATCACAAGTTCAGAGTATGCTGTCTCAGGCTCGAGACGGCTCTGCCATTGAGTTTGATATTATGTCAACGACAAACTACAAAAACTCTTTACTGGCGTCTGAGCGTCAAGCTTCTTTTCTTATTAATGCGAAAAACCAGAGGGCTAAAGCTTTACTTACGATTCCGACAGATTCAACGATTTACACTTCTGGTGATTTACTATCTTCAAAGACTACTTATGAAGCTACAAGAAATGGTATGGACACTCGCCTCAACTCGGCACGCCCAGGGATTGCTGGGTGCTGTGATCAATTATCAGAGTATCAGCTACAGATTTCTGGTCTCAATGTCCCAAGTCGCCCAGTCTCTACCAGAAAGATTGCGACTCGTAATAGTATTGACGCCTTCTTTCTCTATGAGCTTGAAAAAGCGTTGGCTAATAGTGATGTTGATCCTCGCAGCTTTTCAAAATATATGGAGAACTTTGTGATCGGCCGTTCATTCGGTACTTTCAATGGAGCCACCGACCTACGCAACGAGGACTTAAGTCTCGTATTAAAATACGCTGAGGCCATCGCACCGAGTAAAGCTAAGATGTTTTCTTCTTTCGTGCATCATGTACGCAGAGTGCGTCTACAGGGTGGCTTCGTCATGGTTGATGCGTAAAAAAAATAAAAAAATCAATATCTATAATTTTTAAATAAGTCATATATATAAATATGAGTTCTAGTCGCTATGTTCAAGTAAGGCCAGATAATGTCGCTTCAGATCAAACTATTAGTTTTGCGGGAGGTTTTCCAACCCTGTCGTTCACAATCCCTGCTCAGAATGGGATATTAGATCCTCGCTCGATTCGTATTAATGGTCAGCTGATGGTATTTCAAAGGCGAGACGCTGGTGGCGTCGCAGTCCCTGTATATGATGATTCTGCTGCTGTCGCTGGTAGTGCTGATGGTCCTGGTTCTCGCATCACTATGGATAATCGCCTCGGTATTTATGCTATGTGGGATCAGTTAGTCATTCGCCACGACAAGTCAAAACAAATCTGTGAAAATATCCAAAACTACAATCGCTACATGTCTCAATATCTTGGCCTCACTTCAAGTGTTCAAGATCTTACAGGACATATGAATGAATCATCTCTTATCCAGCCCAATGCCGAAGCTATGTTTTTCAATGTAGTATCGAATGGTGCTGATGACGCCGCCGCTCCTTACAATCAAAAACCGAAATCTTTCTCCTGCTATTTGCCGTGTGGATTCCTTATGTCTGGCCAGTCGGTCAATCTGATGGAAAATGCATTCGGTGGTCTGACTATTGAAATCCATTTGTCCCCTGACAGCAACTGCCTCTTTTCTCAGAATGGGGCGGTGAACGCAGAGAACGCTGATGCTTTCTACCAACTCCGCCAGCTAAGTCTATCTTGTGAAGTCCATGATATTCCAGCAGAAGAAATGGCATCTCTTGCGTCTCAGACTACTGGTGAGCATGAGTTTAATACTATCACAAGTCTTTACACAACTATCAACTCGACCAACGCACAGATTCAGTATTCTCTGGGTTTACGCTATTTACAATCTGCCTTTATCAATTTCGTTCCTGCTGCTAATATCAATACTCTGTCAAACAACGGCCTCGCTCTAACACAAATATCGAATGATGGTGGTGGACTTGTCAATGTTAAATCTGTACAATTTTTGAAGGGAGGCTCTAACTATCCGCTTGACTTCACAATCCGTGATACTTCGCAGACAACTGGTAATGTAGACATCGCTGTCCCTGGAGCACAATCTAGTTTCCGTGTATCAGATGCTCAACTTAATCGTATGCTTGCTGAAGCCGTTGTTCCTGAAGCAATGGTGGATAAAACTTCTCTATCTCCTGCAAATGTATCAAGAACATATACTCTGGGTGCTAATGGCACGAATGTTGCTTCTTACAAGAGTGTCAAGGGTGGCGGTGCTCTCTACGGCCTCGGTGTTCGTCTCAGTCAGTTTAATGCTGGTGAGGACTTTTCGCAGGAACAATTCGGCATAGCTCTTGAAACCGACCTAACAACTGACCGACCCAACGGCGTTTATTTGTTCTTCAAATCGAAAGCAAAACTGGTATATGGTCCTTCGGGAGTTAATCTCATGAAGTGATGAAATAACCCTCTGAAAAAATCCAGCAGAGAAACAGCCAATACAACACAAACCCTCCATAAATACTCAAAACTATCTTAGCACCGACAGGAGACATATCATCAAACTCATCAAATCTTGGTGGTGTACCCATTTTCTATGTAGTTTTTTTATTCTTTTTTTTTAAATATTTTTATATATAAGTTAGTATATAAAATGGATCAGGCAGAGATGAGCGACCCTCTTGAATCTGGTGTCAAAATGGTTCCCGATTTGATTAAGTTAGATCAGATTCCAGATAATTTTCTTCAGCATGTTGAAACCGATTTGCTAGAAACTTCAACTTTTCAAGAAGCAACAACAACTACTACTGGCTATGCTTCTTTCAATTTAGCACAGAAGGGTTTTCTTCACTCTCATAGTAAAATCCTCGTGGGTTTAACTCCCTCGGCGGCAGGACAGATGCTTCCTGCAAACATCGGTATTGCTTCTATTGTTGATCGTGCGGTATTAAAAGTTCGTAAGAGTGGGCAAGTAATCAATGATATTTCTGATTTCGGCCACTTTCACGCTATTAAATCGTGTCAGATTTCAAATGAAACAAATCGCGAGCGAGAGCAGTATATGACTGGCCGTATCATGAATAAAGAGTTCAAGCATTATTTCGTTGATGGTGGTGCTGGCACAGGATATGATCAGAATCGTTCTAAGGGATATGGGCTTGACAATGGGCGTGAGTATAGTCAGGGTTCGGCAGGTGCGGCACAGGGATTAGGTCAGAATGGTTTAGTTCAGCCTTTCGCTTTGATGACGACTGCTGCTCCTCTAGAGTCTCCAACTTATTCAATTGATATTTCAGATCTTTTCTTATTTATGAAAACACAATCTCTACCTCTTTACATGATTGATCAAGGACTCACTCTTGAATTATACTGGAGTAATACAACTGACCGAGTGCTTGAAGCTGGTGCGGCAGCCGCAGGAATTGCCATTGATCGTAATGAACTCAAGTTTGTTGCTGATTATATTACATATGTAGAAGATGATGCGATGAATCGATACAGAGATGCCAACCCTGTCATTGATATGTCTTTCTCTGATTATCGCCTCTCAAAAAATACTCGCACGCAAGCACAGCTTCAGGCTGGGTTTGTCCGTCAACTGGGTATGAACAATCGTGTTGTTCCTCGTGTTATTACTATCCTTTCGAATGAACAGAACCCTGGAGGTGTTGCGGCGGTTGATCAGTCTATGCTGGGTAAATATAATATGATCGCTCCTGTCGAAACCACCGCCCAAAACGATGCCAACAGCACCACCTCTACAAACAATGTCCCAGGGACTATATCTTACAATGTACGCTACAAGTCTCGGTTTGAGTTTTCGCAAGCTCTTACCAACAAAGCACAAGCATTCACTCAGCTTGTTCAGAGTGAAGGTTTACCTTTTGTATCTCGTGAAGAATATTCTGGAGATCAGGGTGGTTATTTAAGAGGCCGTGATGCGGCTGGTACTCTGCTTGGTGGTGCGAATGATGATGCAGAGTTTCAAGGATATGTCCAGCACGATGTTCTGGGTGGCCAGTTTTTCATGCTTGGCACGAGGCTGACGAATGGCCGTGTGGGCAACGATGGTGTTGAACTTCACCTCACTGCAGAGATGCCAGCGGCCGCTGGTAATTACATCGTACGAACTTATCTTGAGTATGTCCGCAGAGCTCGCCTTGAAAATGGTGAGATGGAGATCATGAATGCATGAGGTAATTTGATTTAAATATAACCCACTTATCCTATATGTATAATGGCAAAAACTTACTATCTGAATGTATTTTGGAGAGATCTTAAAATCTGTGATTTCGATACAATGGGCGATGACCCCGAGTTTATCTATCAAGAATATTCAAATGGGCTGTTGAGGACTGGTCTACAAGAAAGGCAAAGTCTGTCAATGCTCAAAGAACATCTGATAGATTATTGTGAGATGATTTACAAGAGAAAAAGAGATTGCTACAAAATCAAATGTACAGAGCATTTCATGTTTCTGTCTGCCTTCTTTGCTTTACATAAACTAAACTATCAACCGACATTCAATCGATATATATTCCTCAAAAAAAAATCTTCATTAATCTCAAAATAACTCAAATAGAACCATGATATTTATATTTCTAAAAACTATATTCAAAATAAAAATTATACTATACTATATATAAAATTGAAAATACTATGGTTCTATTTGAGGTATTTTTGAAAAAGTGAGGTATTCTTCAATCTCTTCTTTATTATCTTGATTCTGATCGTCTTGCCAATAATCAGCGTCCCAATAACACTGACTGCATAATGTTAGTTGTTGATTTTCATTGTACCAGCACATAATAGGAGTATTGATTGTCAACACACAACCACATTCATTACCGCATTTGTGATTGTATTGTTCTGCCATTTTAATCACTTGTTTTTGCCAAAAACATGCCCCTTGGCTCGGTTAGTATAAGTTTATCTAGTATTTTTGTCAATCACAATGCTCTGTCCACAACTCCCATCTTTTGATTTCATCTCTAAACCTACCCATATGTTCGATGTACTCTTGCTCTGTATATGCCCCATCTTTGACTTGTTCTGCCATCATTTGCTCTATATCACAAGCATTCTGTTTCATACAATTGA
>Ga0181393_1000218_pt1 | contig 21235 bp, 30 predicted proteins | sample 16SPOviralmetaG_FD_130122 | JGI IMG/M metagenome (GOLD analysis project Ga0181393, IMG submission 130122) | Marine viral communities from the oligotrophic San Pedro Time Series (SPOT) site, San Pedro Channel, CA, USA - 16 SPOT_SRF_2010-10-21 | ecosystem: Environmental > Aquatic > Marine > Strait...
ACCTCCCTGTCAATTGCTCTATCAAGATCATCTTCAAGATTAAGAATCATAGCTTCATTTACAGTTACATCATCTCTTAAAACTTGGATAGTGTATTCTACTTGTTTTCTATCCTGTGAGTCAAGATGGTGACTCTTAAGACGGTATTCATAATAATCTACAGTCTCTTTAAGAATTGTTATCACATCTCTGTAAGCTCTAATTCTAATTTCAATTTCGTGTGGTTCCTGCATTACTTAACTCCTATGTTGTGTTAAATTACTTGGTAGTATACGCCGTTGAACTTAGAGTAGTCACCATCAATCGGCTTCGTGCTACCGCATCCAACCAATGTTCCAATGTCTTTTATGGCCTTATCATAGATCAAGCTTGCACCTCTTGAGCCGTCAAACTTTTGACCCTCAAGATACAACACACACTCCTCACCTTCATGAAAGATATAATCTAATAGTGTGGTTACAAAGTACCCATCCAAGACTTTAAATGCGTCGCGATAGCTTACAATGAACGATGGATTAATCTTGCCTTTATAGCAGCCCTCACCTTGACTGTATGCAATACCATTTCTTTCTAGTAGCTTGCGAGTACTAGCTGTATCTTGTGGTAGTTCAAATACTATGTACTCTTTATTGTTTAGCTGTCTCATTATTCTACCTCCTTAATACTGTATGTGTCGGTTAATTCTAGTGCTAAGTTAGCTGCCTCGGTTGCACAATCATAATTTCCTAGAAAGTCCCAGTCGCCCTCGATGAATGCCCATAGTTCGTACATAATTCTAACTCCTCAAGATGATTAATTAATTCATTCTTAATACTAATATGTAATTCTAACTGCTTACTTATCTTATCTATGTATTTATCATTGGTAGCTATAAGTGCTTTTAATTCCTTACTTGTTGTCATAAAGGCTATCCCTAAGTCTACTATATATAAGTACATCCATATTTATTTTAGCTGTCACATAAAGCGACTCGCTATTAGTAAGGTTAATAAAAGTCTTACCATACATCTCATAACTCACTGTGTCAAGATAACTATCGAAAAATACCATACTATCTCCCATATCGTTCGTATTGTTGAATAAAATTGGTTTGTGAATCTTTGTAGGTGTGTATTCTACCATAAGGATTCATTGATGGACTCATCACCTCATCGTAGGTGTCGGTGTGGTCTAGGTTATAGCTACAGTGACCAACTTCATGGAGTATTAGCTGCCTACGCCCTCCAACTGTCATCTGCTCCCACATATATTTGTTGATGGCTATCATTAGAGGTACACTCGATATGGAGTAACATATGCCAAGCTTAGTACCGAAGTCACCTTTACCATCAAGTCCGTCTTGCTCAGAGAATACCACATCGTACTTAACATTTATGCCTAACTTGTATTCTACCCAGCCAACTGTCTTTTTAAGATCCTCAGCCACATCTTGTTTACCATTGTTACAAGTAGATGGTAAGCCTTTGCAACCAATCACATTAAGGTTGTCCCTATCGTCAACTCCGCAAGCTGTCAGTGCCACTGCTAAAACCATCCACTTCATACTAGTCTCCTTTGTTATTTGCTTTTATTTCTTTAATTCGTCTGTCAATATCGTAGTCTTTATCTTTTAGCTTCTCAGCCAATATTTGTTCTGCTTTCTGGTGCTTGCTTATTTTCATGCTGCTTTCTCCGCTGCTTGTGCCATCTTAGCCTGTAGGAAGGTATAAAACGCTTCGTAAGAGCTTGATTTGGCTTGTTTCTTGGTTGTGTTGTGTTGTATCCACATCATACTATTCATTAGCTCGTCACACGTTAGGATGATATCGTCATAGTAATTGTTGTCGTCACACTCTTTAAGCTCGTCAATGCAGCCTGCAATCCATTCGCACTCGCTTTGAATGAGATTCTTCTTAGCTTTGTTTAATCCCGTTTGACTCACTTCCCAGCTAATAGTTGCGGCCTTGTTTAAAATCATTGCTGTTAAATACCTGATAGAGCTACCCTCGCTTTCTTATTGTTTGTTTAATATCATTACATGTACTATAATTATTCCGCCAAGTGTATGGAATAGTTGGAATATTTCAAAGTCCGTCATTTTATGTTCCTTATTTGTTTAAGTATTCTTTCTTTGCTTTCTCAGTTGTCATACCACCAGCACCAGTTGGAGGAACGGCGCAGTCGTTATAACTGTTTTCAATCTTAGGCATGTATGATAGGTTGACGTTGGTATTCTTACGTAAGATGACCCTTGTCTTAGCTACGCTCTTTGCGGGCTTGTGCATAGCGTCACGCAGTTCCTTAGCCTTTCTGCGTTCTGCATCCTTCGTAGGCTTGTAGATTTTCTTTGCTTGTCTAAGTTGTAGTGCTAGGTTGCTCATATTACTCTCCCACGATTTTAGTTGATGTCCAAATGTGCGCACCTTCATTAAGAATTTGAGCTTGCTCGACTAGTAGTCTGATTTCTCTCATGTGTGCAGTTATAGCGCCACTCACAAGTGTATCATCCGCCCATACCATTGTCAATAATTTCATTCCGTGCATTATTTTGATCTCCTACGTACTACGGTTGCTGTCACCTTGGTTCTATCGGCTGGTTTACGTGTATAATCGACCTTGCCTTGGCTTCTATCGCCTACTACTTCTTTCTTGTACCATTGTGAATAATTCATAGTTCGATCTCCTTAATAGTTGTTTATAAGCATTTGTGTTAGATGAAAACGCAGCTCATCTTTCTGCGCCTTAGTTAGTTCAGTCCACTCTTTGCCATACATTTCATTTGCCTGTATTTCTAGGTACTTAGCGTTGCTCATAAACGTCTCCTTGGGTTACTCGTCAGCTATGACTACCAATGTCATAGGACACAGACCTTCCAGCGTGCCAATCACGTTACCGTGCGCCTAATAAGTCTGTGTTTCGTTTTACAAGCGGTATTTTTTGCATCTCATGAGCACTACCAAATGAGCTACAGGCTTCACGTTCCTGTATGTATACTTTGTAATTTGCTAAGAGGTTCAATCGTTACAACCACTTAGCGGCCAGTGTGTCTCGAAGACTCATGAGTTTACCGCCCATATAAATATGAACTCCGTTCTCTCACCTGTTATGCCATACGTCCTATATGGACGATTTCTCTCTCATAGTTATACTGCATGATTCAGTCACGTAAACAGTGTAACCTTAGCGTCCGATATAATCGCCCCCGCCCGATCTCTGCATTACGTAGTATCATAGGTATTTCCGGTTGTCAACCTAGCCCCCGTTGGCCTGTTATTTCCCCTATCGGAGCTGGCGGGAAAAACTTGAGAACTTTTTTAAAAAATCTTTCAAGCTCTTGAAATTACTCGGAAATTACTTTCCTTTCCTTTCTTCCCGCCGCCCGACTGGGTGACACCTTTCTTATTGCAGCAACCGAGCCAACTTTGGCACGTAATGATTTCACGCACTTACAGGATTTTGGCATGCACAAAGAATTGACAGTGTCAAAAGATTAGTTGACAGTAGCACTTAAGTATGGAGAATAATTGACCTTTTAAAAGATGCTAATAATATCAACAACTTAGAGAGCCAGCCTATCTTCTCCCATATAAGTAATGAACGGCCTAGCCTTTATACGCGCGCGCGATACCATACATATGAACGCTTGCCCTTTTAAAAGGTCAATACACAGGCAAAACCAAGCAAAACCTCCATGACTATTTTAACGCGCACACGCACGCACACACACGCACGCGATACCTTAGATATGAACCGGCCTTCCAGAAATAGGTTTGTTATTTCCCTTAATATCTCACCCCCCCATTTATAAACAGCGATCATTCACTTAATAACGCGCACACGATACTATATAACGCACGCGCGCACGCTACTATTACTGCAAAAACTGTGCCAAGGGTATATATGCGAATTGGAAGTGGGGTCAGGCAGCGAGGGGGGTAAATAACCTAGCCTTGCCCCAAAAAATGGAAATATGAAAAGCATATGAGGAATATCAACCTATTACAGCCCGTATACTGCGAAAAAGCCCCACATTAATGGAGTTTAGAGGAACGATTACCTGTAATCCGTGGATAACGTCCGATTAACGTAATTAATGTAGACGAAGGGGGGATTATAAGGGGGGAAACAGGGCGATTTCTTACGATCTTACGATTATTCGGTTGTTGGTAGTGTACAAAGCTAAGCATTCCCAATGATATCAGTATCATACCAATAACCTAGTAACTTACGATTGTAAGAATTGTACAAAGCTAGGCATATCTAATGATATCAAGGACTTATAAAATATATAAAAATAAAGCTTGACAAATGGACTAAAGTATGATATAATATATAATATAAGCAAACTTAGGAGAGAAAGCTTATGCAGTACAGATTAACTTTTGGGCGATTCTTGTATGAATTGCTGTATTCAAAAAAAGACTACGTAGATCAACTTAGTGAAGGTCTATATCGCATAAATATATCAAAGATGGCTAGAGCTATCAACGTAAGGCCAGTAAGACTCAGACAGATGATTGGCTGGGCGGCCAATGAAAACCTCCTAAAATTGCATGTACAGGATGACAGCGGAGTTATTATTTCATTGAGGACGAGGAAATGGCGAGAGAAGAACTGTTCAAGGAAAGAGATACAGAACAAACATACTGGATTCTTAGAGACGTTAAAAAGGCGCAACAAACAGTAGCGGTATGCGACTGCTGTGGCAGCGTTCTTAAGACGGTAGTGAGTTACGGACTTAAACTAACATGTTCAATAGAATGTGCTATGGAGTTTAGTGGCGACAAACTACACGTAGCTAAAAAGTCAATTCTTGACGAAAAGCCTAAAGAAAGAAATAAAGATATATATTGCGTGGATTCCTAGAGGTTAATATGTTTAAACAACCAGATCAACCTACGTTCAAAACAATAAAAGTTGAAAGAACGGCGTTGTTTTATAATATACCTGAGTTTAGGGAAACGATTGAAATTATATTTGAAAAAATAGATAATCGGGTTACTCTTCAATTTGTTAAGGATTTATATTTTAAAACTGTTAGCACAAGTATAGCTGAAATTGATGACGGCACGATACCTGAGGGATTTAGGCCGTTAAGCAACGTATCCATTAGTTACTCATTTCAATATTCATCATCTAGTCATTGGATATTAGAAGTAAATACTAATGGAGGTATTACAATAAAATCAGCAGAAGTAAGGCGAGGGAATCCCTATTTTGCCACTTTTACTAGAGCTAACTCAATAACTTATATGGTGTAAAAAATGTTTAAACAAGATGACGTTATAGTGCCAGAAGAAGTTGATCCTATACTATATAGAAGAGTAGTTATTCCATTAACATCCTCTAATACTGGCGGGGCCGTATCTAACGGGCCTGACATAATATTTGAGAGATTGGGTAATATGGTTACGGTTCATATTGCTGGAGATATAACAAGAGTTTCAAATAGTAGTAGTGTGAATATGCCGGCTCCTTTTATTCCTGTTGGATTTAGACCAATAGCAAGTACATCAATTATATATGATTTTAATTATAATGCTGCTCGCGACTACATGCTTTTTATATATACTAATGGAAGAATGATAGTATACGCAAGAAATGTTGCTACAGGAGGAAGTTTATCTACTACTTCATTTAAGGCTACTTCACATACATATTTAACAAATGACGAATAAGGAGTTCACCCATGATTCGCTCTGGGTGTTGCTCTCCTATTTACGCCTCCCTTAATATTCTTTTAAGGGGGGCTATTACAGCTTGGAGAAAATTATGAGTGATGATAAAATAACAACTATAGCTTTTGAGCTGGATGATCCTGAGATTAAACTGGATCTTAAAAAGAAAGATCACGAACTAAAGGCTAAATTTTGGGGACTTCTTCAGCAGCAGCCTTGGTATGTAGATGGTATGATCATAGAGCGCAAACATGTGCGCCAATTAATGAAAACCTCTACTCTAGAAAAGAGATGGCAAAACCCGTTATATGGCGAATGGTTTTTAAATAATAACACAGGCAAAGAATTACTATTGTCTGAACGCGATAACATGATAAGAAATCTTATTGAGATAACACAGAACAGCGACGAGAAAACTACAGACAGATTGAAGGCTATGAGTATGGCATTTGATATGATGGGAATGAATCAAAAGATTAAACCTCGCGAAAAGTTTCTTGACCAAGATGTTAATAAAATGGAAGAGCATGATGTTGTAGAAGAACTGAAGAGGTTGCGTAGTGCAAGAGAAAAAACTGATAAGTCAGATTGAAGTATTAGGCAGAACAATATATATAAGAGAAAGATGTCTTGGTCTACATGGTGTAGAGGGGCATTTTATATCATCCGATCGTTTGATTGAAATAGAAGAATCACTCGACGACGAAAGAAAAGAAGAAGTATTAGCGCATGAACTGCTTCATGTCGCTCTCGAAGTTTCTGGATTATCCTCAATCTTCGGAGAAGAGTGGGAAGAGGCGATGTGCCTACTAATCGAGAACGTACTTAAAACTTATAAAACAAATTTTTGGGAGAAAGAACATGGCAGGGAAGAAGGACGCATTAGTACCAGCGGTATACAGTTTGATGACAACAAAGAGGTCAGAAGGAACGGGGACAGCGACATTGTGGAAACCTCTACAGTATGACGAAGCGCCAAGTAGATTGGAAAATACCGTTAACTGGGAAGGAGTAGAAGTAGCTACGATTACATACGCAAGTTACGAGCTTCATGAATATTTTGCAAATGGACTTGAACAAGCTGGTATATATATATTTTATAACAGTACGGGCGATATGATTGCTACGTGCTCTAAGTCAGTAGTCAGTGTAAGTACGGCTGCATCAACTATAGACGGTTCTGTTTAATATGTAGAGAGGTAAACAATGAAATACATATTTAATCCGTTTTCAGGTTTTCTAGATGCAATAAGTAAGAATGGAGGGGGCGGAGACGACCCTGTAGTTTCTAATAAAGCTAGGCAAGTTGTTGATCAGGTTGACGTAGTAGTCGCAGAAGGACTTGATGCAGAATTAAAGATTTATAGTAGAATAGTTTTTCAATCGGCTAGTGGCGTTCGTATTGGTAATCAAGCTGGAGAAGGGATTATAGGTCCTGAGATTGACAGTAATATTAATATTGGAGATCTAGCTGGAAATAATCCTGCATCTAGTTCTACAGGCGGTAATGTTTCTATAGGAACCCAAGCCAGAAAAGATAGTAGAGGATTTTACAATACTGCTTTTGGATTTACAGCGGGTAGATTTTCTGCTGGTAATAATAATGCTATGTTTGGACAGGGCGCAGCTTCTTATTTGATAGGCGATCATAACGTCATTTTTGGTACTTCTTCTGGTTATTATGCAACAGGCTCATATAATATCTATTTAGGATATGGAGTGGGATCAGATTCCGTTAGACAAGATACCGAAAATTACGTACTAAGAATAGGCTACAGAGCTAATCTTACAAGAGATCCTAGTGACGATTTGATTGTCGGCGATATGCTTGGCGGCGGCCTTAAAGTTAAAGGTAAAATAGAAGTTACCGAAGAAACTGAAGGAACGGATGACGACCTGACATTAGCCACTAAAGGATATGTGGACGCTAATTCTGGAGGCGGAACAGGCGGACCAGTGCGTCAACTAGTAGATACTAACGGAACAATAAGAGTTAAAGCTACGACCTTAGGAGCTGATATTTACGGCGACCTTGACGTAGGTACTAATCAAATAATTAATGTTGAAAAGGCTACTGCTAATGACCACGCTGTTAATCTTGGTCAACTCCGAGACGAAATAGATGCTATTCCCTCAGGTCAAGATGGTGCTGATGGTGCTGATGGTGCTGATGGACAGGACGGACAGGATGGTCTTAATTCTTTTCAGGGTGTTGGTCAGCCTGATATAAGTTTAGGTGTTGATGACGACACATACCTTGACAGCAGTAATGGAGATCTGTATAAAAAAGTAAATGGAGCGTGGGTAATCACAGGCAACCTAACTGGACCAGCAGGACAAAACGGCGAAGACGGAGCCGATGGACAAGATGGAACAAACGGAATTGATGGTGACAAGGGTGACAAGGGCGATAAGGGAGACACCGGACTTGCGGGACAAAACGGTCAAGACGGAGTTGATGGTCAAGATGGCGTTGACGGAACCAACGGTACTAATGGTATAGACGGTGAGGATGGTGCTGATGGTTCTGATGGTGTTGACGGTCTTAATTCCTTTCAAGACGCAGGAAATCCTGACTCATCTTTAGGTGTTGACGGTGACACATATTTAGATAATACCAATGGTGATTTATATAAGAAGATTAGTGGTGGTTGGGTTTTAACAGGAAACTTAACTGGCCCATCAGGTCAAGATGGAACTAATGGAACTAATGGAGCCGATGGAACCAATGGAACCAATGGTGCTGATGGCGCTGATGGTGACAAAGGTGATAAGGGCGATAAGGGTGATACTGGAGATAGAGGTCCTGAAGGACCACAAGGCCCTGCTGGAGTACCTGCTGAAAGCGCAGTAGAATCCGTAAACAATATTGGTCCTGATGCAAGCAAGAATGTTACACTTGATGCAGACGATATTGACGATACAAATACCACTAACAAGTTTGCAACTCAAAGTCAGCTAAACTCAATAGCTAATACTGCTAGTATTGTAGCAGAGAATATAGTTGCAATTGATGTTAATAAAGATGACATTGAGGATCTGGAAGATAATCTTGACAATAAACTTGACGATCCTGACACAAGCTTGACAGCAGGAAGAACCTACGTTTTAGAAAGACTTCCGCTTAATGGACTTACAACAGACACTTGGGTTCAAAAAGATACAAACTATGTTACTCAATTAACGGCAGGCTCTAACATAACTCTGAGTCAACAATCAGGTCAAGTTACCATTAGTGCTACTGGCGGTGGAGGCGGTGGTTCTTCCACGTACTTAAACCTAGACGATACACCAGCAACATATGGTGAAGCTGGATTATCAGCAGTAATGAATGCAAATGGTGATGGTCTTGTTTACGAACAAAGAAAAAAACAGTTAACCGACGATCTTGAAGTTATTGTAGACTTTAGAGATGGAAGTAGAACATACTCTACCGTTCAACAAGCGTTTGATTATATAGCTGGTTTTGATCCTGCTGAGTACGTTTGTCGTTTGATTATAACAGGAGTTGAGAGTTGTCAAGATCTTGAGAACATGAAACTTGTTGTAAATGGGGGTACTTGGTCACATGTTAAAATAGAGATACAAGCTTCAAATGCGGGCGATCAACTATTTGTTCCTCAAAAAAATCAAGATCTTAACGCTCCTGATGATAAATTTGAGTTTGTGCCTTATGCTAAGTTAAGTTCTAGTGTACCTGAACTTGGTAATAACCAAGCATTATTTACGTTTAATGATTGTATTACTCCTGCAATTGGAGAAAACAATAAAAACTATGCTTTTGATATGCAAAATAAAGCTAGATCTTTTGCTTTGTATCAAAATGCCAGAGGTACTATAACAGGATCAAGTTCTCTTAACTTCCGATTATTTAATGCTTCTTTTACAGGAAGTGCTGCGAGTAAACAAAATGCGGCGATTAGGGTTGAAAGAGGATCTGTTGTCGCAATGAATGGTACTTACATAGCAGGTACTACTTGGATAGGAGTTAGGGCTACTGGTGCTTCTATTGTTTCTTGGTTTGGTGGTCAGGTTAATGGTGAGTATTCGGGCATATTAGCTACTTCCACGGCTATAGTTTCAGCAGCGGGTACAGACCTTCTTAAAGCTAAGATTGATACTGTTAATGGTGATTTAAAAGTAGTACCAGACTCAACTCAGATGAACTCAAATACGGATATTAATGTTGGTAATAGTTCTATCGTTTCTTTAGGTGGTGGTGATTTTTCTGGGACTAGATCACCGTTAAACGACGGTCTACCTGTTAATGAGCCGACAACAGCCGGAACATTATGGGCTGATGCTGAAGACTATCAAAGAGTATTTAGAATAACAGATATCAATTCTAACGACTTTGTTACTGGAGGTTCTCTTAGAATTTCAACCAGTGCAGGTAAAGGGTCGGTTCAAATAGAAAATCTGAGTTATAGTGGTAATGGTAGTGTTATAATTATATCTGGTGTTATACCTCAAGGCACTCGTCCTAGTGTTGGGGTTAGGAGTATTATAATGTCTAATGATAATATTTTTATGCGAGGTATAGTAACAACGTCAGGAGATGTTAGAATTGAGTTCCCTCAGGGCGAAGTTACTTCTTCTCAATTTCCAACGGCAGTATGTTTAACTTGGGTATATGGAGGATAATTAATTGACTATACAGATAGACGTAAAAAAGATTGAATGCACTTCGGAGCAACCAGATGCAATAATAAATAAAATAGAACTTCTCCTTACTGTAGATCCTACAGATGAGGAGTCCGACACATACTATGCCAAAGTTGATTATACTAACGATACGGTTAGTGTTAGGGGTGTAGTGCCTACTGGTATCCTTGACAAAGTTAGGCAGTATAAATATGTCAACTCTACGAGTGACGTGGGAACTATGTCTCTCCCTGTGCCTAGGAGAATAACTGTCTACAAGCAGGGAGATGGTACAGTTTTAAAGTGTGTAAAAGAATTTTAAGAAAGAAAGAAAATTATGTTCTAAGATAATACGGAGTCTCTACACAAGCTAGAGCAAAGATGGAAGCGAACGTCCATTCCAAAGTAATGTTTCGCATAGAGTTAACTATTAAAAAAGGCAAAGCAATATGGCGACAAGCTACAAGTTCAATCCTTTTACGGGGCAATTGGACATTATAAACTCTCCAACTATTGCGGAAGAACTAAGACAAAATATACAAGACAACTTCAGTCAAATTAAAGAGATCCAAGATGATTTTGAAAATAGGGTGGTGTTAGTTGAATTTGATAATGTTAATATTATTGAAGTAAATCTTAATCAATTTGAAGTTAGACCTTCTGTAGAAGTATGGGTAATAAATGAATACGGCATTCACGCAGAGTGCTTTCCCGATGTGCAATTTACTGACACAAAAATAATAGTGAACTTCCATGACAATTATGAAAATGGTTATTTAGTATTTAAACAGTAATTTAGACAGGGAATAAAATATGAGCGATAACAAAAAGAATTTTTATATTGGTATTGATCTTAAAGATAATGAAATAGAGAATGCAAGTTCCGTTAAGTTGACTAGAGATGCAATCCAAAACGAAGAAGCAGTAAGAAAGCTTCAAGCAGAAACAATTGCAGCATTAGCTGTACAAGCAAAGATCGTTAGTAATAGTGGTAGTGTATCGAGCGATAGCTCTTTCAGTTCATTGTTCACGCAACAATCTTTACAAACAAAACAACCAAATATGGAGATTGACTCTAGTTCAACTGCGTATTTAGAAATAGTCGATGGCTATAAAATAAAATTAAAAGAGTTAGGTATATTCGACACATATGTTGACGAATCATATTCTACACTACAGTCGTTTATTGACGGGTGTACATTTAGTTCTGGTGGATCTGGGACTATAACTGTCGGGGGCGAGACGCTGGATGCTAACACAATTATCATCCTTAAGAACGCTACGAATCCATCTGAAAGGTCCTACATATACTTAGGAACAGAGAATGGTGATTCATCTGATTTCTTATCTTTGTCGATTGACTACAATCAGCAAACAATAAGAACATTTTTTAGTGCTGCTGGCATAGGTATGCAGTATGATAACTCTACTGGTATATACTCACTAGTATATGGTAACGGTCCTTCGGATCTTGGTGCTCACGTTATACCGATGGACTCTGATAAGTTCAACACAATAACGGCATCAACAGTAGAACACGCACTACTAACACTAGAGTCATTTATTGAAACTGTGGACAGTAATGCAACAGGTGGTGCGGCTACTCTTGATACTCGTTTATCGAGCGTTATGGGATTAGGCGGTAACAACCTAGGATCTTTTGTTGAGGGAATATTTAGTTCTAACTCAACTGTAAAAGCAGTTCTACAAGAATCAGAGTCAGCTCACAAAGCTGCGACTGATGATAGAGCACTAATAAGATCCGAAATGAGTACAGCAGATGCAGTACTTCAAAGCAAACTAGATCAAGAAGAAGTTGCTAGACAACTAGCTGATGCTAGTACAATGGCAGCTCTTAACCAAGAGACATCGAACAGAATAAACTCTGATTCACTATTGACAACTCAGTTAAGTTCTGAGAGTGTTCAAAGAATAGCGGGCGATAGTGCTCTAAGTTCTCGTCTTGATATTGTTGAAGGATCTGAGACAGTTGAAGGCTCTGTTAAGAAAGCAGAGCAAGACGCTAAAGATTATGCGGATGCAAAGGTACTGATCGAAAGACAGAGAGCTGAAGCGGCAGAGCTTGCTCTTGACACTAAGATCGACAACCTTCAAGAAGGTGACATAACATTTGTCGGTGTATTAGGATCTGATAGTAAAGTATCAATCAGACAGGCCCGTATTGACGCAGGTGATACACGTAACGGTCAATTCTTTAAAGATATGGAATTTAGTGCCGGCGAAGAGTTTGTAGTTGCCTCTGATTTTACACAGAGTTTTAATGATAGCAGTCAAGTAGTGTTGCAACAAGGCGATAAACTAATGGCTCTTGATGATGTTTCACCTACTAGTGCTACAGCAACTCAATTCAATGTTGTTCAAGCTAATGCTAGTGCAATAACACAAGCTAGTTTTGATGACCTAAGAGTCGAAGTTAAGCCAAACGGTAAGATTGATATCGTTTCTGACTCAGTCGGAAGAGATCAACTTGATTCTGCTATTGAAGCAGACATAGATGACAAACAGTCATTAACGCAACCTAATACAATTACTAGTGATGGTGACACTCACTTTGTGACTTCATCAGCTCTAGGCGCACAACAAAACGTCTACCACAAACGTGTTCAACTTGGTACGGGTCCTCTTGACGGAACTGTAAGAACTAAGCTAACAGAGCTAGACGTTAACTCTAGTGGTTCAGGTAATCCTGTAGCACCTTCATACGCCCATGCTGAGACAGTAAGTTCTCACTACAAAGGTAACTGTGAAGATATGAGTATGGTAATGGCTGGCGGTAACTTTGAATCTAATGCCAAGTCAGGTAAGGCTATTCAGGCTACAGGTGTTTACGCATCTGCTCTTGAGCCACAAGACGGCATTAACATCGGTATCACAGCAGTAGCTAATGGAGCACAAAGCTCTAACGTAGGTGTTGTAGCGTTCTCAGGAACAGCAGGTGACGGTAAGGATAGAGGTATCGTAGCCTCAGTATCATCTCTTGATGTTGTAAGTTACTCAGCAGCTAGAGTAGTTGATCCATTTCCTCACAATGACGTTTCCGTTGTAGCTGATGCTAAGTATGGTCCAGCAGGGTGTAAAGCACTTTACGCTTATGGTGAAGTCATTCTTGAAGGTGGAGCAGTAAAAGTTCCTTCAGCAAGTAGTGATGATGAAGCAATGCGTTTGGGTGATCTTAAGTCACGTCAAGCAAAATATAAAGTATCAAGTTTAGTGGACGGCGTTGCTAAAGCATTGCCTTGTTCCCTTGACGTTGATAACTGTGTTATTCAAGTTGTTGATAACGCACAAGGAATAGAAGTAAAGGTGACTAGAGATTCAGTAAATAGCCAGATAGTTTTGAAGGCTTTGGGTGGATCTTTAACAGACGTAAGAGTACTGGTTTGGGAAGTATCTTGCGACGAGGTAGTAATCCCATAATAGGAGAGTCCCCCTTAGGGGGGGCTTCGTTACAATGACAGGCGATAGGGAAATGAAAAATCGGTTACATGATAAATTAGGCAGAATAGAAACAAAGATAGATAGACTAGCTGACAGTCATATTGAATTATATCAAGAGCAGGCGAAGTTATCTGCGGAAACTAGACTAAATAGAGTAAGCTTAGAAGAACATATGAGACGTACAGCAGCTTTAGAAAAGCAGGTAGGTCTACCTTACTTAGCTAAGATTATTATGGGGGTCGGTACATTAGGTGTGTCTCTACTCAAAATATTGCAATATATGGGTTACTAATGAAATTAACTTGGAAGAAGATACTAGTATTTTTTGGTGTAATAGCCGTTCTAGCGGCCTCTAACTTTTTTGCTTACTCTGAGATGAAGAGTAGTTTTAGAGAGCGAGAATCGTACATATTGACTCAAAATGAGGTTCTTCGTTCCAAGGTATCCTCACTACGTTCTGAGAACAGTAAAATGAAAAAGAGCATAGACGAGTATGAAGAAATAAGGACAAAGGCCGATGGGTCAACCACTACGGTGCGAAAACGACAAACGCAAGTCGAAGTCGAAAAAGAAATGCGACAAGAAATCACGGAAGAACTTGAGTCCAACTTTGAGAAGAAGCTTCAAGCAGAACGTGAGACTATAGAAAAAGAATACAAAAAAAAGAAAAGTACCACCATAACAGGTGGAATATATATAAATCCAGATTTATCCTTAGGATATCAAGCACATACATCAGTAGAGATTGTTGGCCCCTTGTCAGGAGGCTTCGGTGTTCATAGTGATGGAAGGGCAACTGTGGGTATTGGAATAAATTTTTAAAAAAGTACTTGACAAACAACCAAAAGTATGATATAATATAATATATAGTAGAAGATAATATGGCTAAATTAGTTAGAAGGTATATTAGAGATGAAGGAATTAGTTTCATCAATGAGGAGGCTATTGTTGCCGGAGTACGAGAAGGGGACGGAGATAACAGTGAATCAGGACCCCATGGACGACGAGATGAATGCCAGCCGTAACGAGAGACAAAACGGCAAAAAGTTGAATAAACGGTTAAACAAACATAAGAAATCTACGAAAGGTAAACTTAAGAATGAGCGATTCAAAAAGTAGGTATAAGAGACTAAAAGGCAAGAAGGCTCCTATTAATGCTAAAAAGGGTAAAGAAGTATCTGAAGCATTTAAGAACAAAAGAAAGGGTAACAGTTTTTTTGGGGATGGTATTGATTACGTGACTAAGGCAGTAGCTAATCAATGGGAGTCTATGAAGCCTGAGGCTCGTCAAAAAAAGATGGCCGAATCAGGCAAGAAAAACAAAAATAAAAGATATGACCCTAACAGCAGTAGAGATTGCGAAAAATGTGCAGGTAAATCTGGCGGATGTCAGTGCTAACGGAGGATTAAATGGCAAGTAAACGAGAACTAATACTAGAAAAAAGATTAAGACAGCTACAACTTCAAGGGTGTTTTGACCCTAATGATTTTGAAAGTAGACCTACAAAAGAACAGGACGAGATATTTAGAGATATTGTTAGTAGGGTAGTTGTTGTAAGAGCGGGAAACCAGTCAGGTAAAACAGCCACGGGCGGCAAGATAGCTATAATGAAATTCTTGGAAGATCATCCTTATTGGAAAAGATCTGCCGATTGGAATGACGAAGCTCTAAGTATAGTAGTAAGTTCTACGGGACACCAACAGCTAGTAGATATATGGGAACAAAAACTAGCGCCATTTTTAGATCCGACTAAAATAAAGATAGAAAGAGAAAAAGGATATCTTAAAAGGGTTATAAATAAAGATAACGGAAATAAACTTATATTTATTCCTCACAATGTGGATGCACAGCAAAAGACTCAAGGTCTTGTTTGTCACCATTTTTGGATTGATGAGATGCCTAAAGATAAAGCTTTTGTTGACGAAGCGCTGGAACGTGTACAGTCAAGAAAAGGACAACTAGTAATGACATTTACACCTACAGTTGTTAACGAAGATATTAGAGAGTTTTGTGACTCTATGCCAGAAGCACTAGGAAAAACGTATATTATCAACAGACTACAGAATCCAGTGTACGCAGACAGAATCGAAGAGTTACTAGCTCAATACGCAGGACTACCGGATAAGGTACGTAGAATGCGATTATATGGCGACTGGGTTAAACCTGATGGAGCTGTATTTAATTTAGACAGAGAACGTAAATGCTTTTCAAGTTTGCCTGATCATTACTCGAAGACGGGGTGGGATCATTATTTTGGAATTGATCCAGCATATCGAGGCTATACGGGATATTGTATAGTAGCAGTAGATCCGTTGAATGGAGACAGGTGGGCGGTTGCTAGTGACTATATAGAAGGACAGGCAGCTAGTCTTCTTGTACAAAAAGCAGAAAAGATAATGGCAGGCTACAATATAAGGAAAAGAATATATGACTCTCACGAGACGGTATTCTGGAAAGAGGCTGCTCTTCATAAGATATATTATTTAGGGGTTCACAAGAAGACCTCAAGAAAAGCTGAGTTGATACGACAGCTTCAAGAACATATAGAAGAAAAACCATTCTACATAAATGTACCCAAGAATATTGAGTTTATTAGAGAACTAGAGTCGGCTCAGTGGAGTCAGACTTCGGATGGTAAAATAAAAAATTCTACTAAGTATCACATATTAGACTCTTATCAGTATGTAATAGATCTAATTCCAAGGTGGGTTCCGCCTAAAGGACATAGACCTAATGAAACCTTCAATCAAAGGTTAGTAAGAAAACACGACGAAGAGTTAGCAAGAAAAGAAAAAGCATATCAAAAAAGACGTATCAGGCAATCTAGAAGGAGACGACGCAGATGAAAATAAGAATAAGTCCATTGGACGATCCATCTGTTGCTAAGGACATATCTGATAGATTTAACGATGCGGTCCAATACAGAAAAGAAATAAAAGAATCGCAGTGGCTAGTTAATGAGAGTGCTGTATATAGTAAAGATGCTACTATGGGAACAGGGGATATAGATACTTCTGAAGTAGGTATTAGAGATAGACTTATCCAACAACAATCTAGGGATATGAATGATACACCTAATGTTGTTATTAATTATGTCGCACATAACATACGTATGCTACATGCACAGATGAGTGCTAATCCTCCGGTCGTAACAGCAAGACCTGCAAACACAGATATAGAATCGAAAAGAAGAGCTAAGGCAGCAGGACACGTCATAGACTATGGACGAAAACAGTTTAGAATACAAGAGCATGTGGACCTATGTAATTTGTCTACGTTATTGTACGGCACTGGTTATGTGTTATCTTGTTGGAATCCTCTCGCAGGCAAGGTTAAAGGATACAATCCTGAAACTGGTGAGATAGAAATGACAGGACAGATTAGCGTATACAGTCCAGATATATGGAATATATGGCTAGATCCTTTAGCCAAAAGACAAGAGGACATACGCTTCTTTATAGAAAAACAACAGATACCTTTAGATCTAGCAAAAGCTATGTTTCCAAAACATTGGCAGATATTATTAGAACAATCAAATCCGGCAAACGGTGATGGCAGTTCATTTGCAGAAGGTCTAAAAGACGTTAACAGAAGACAAGAGCAGTATTGTTATGTTTATAAGTATTACGAAACTGGTTTGCCTGTTAATGCAATGCAAGGTAGATTTTGTTTTCTTGATAAAGCGGGTGAAGTGATAGGTAGCGTTAAGCTTAATCCTTATCAATTTTCAGAGATTGAAAATAGTGTAGACGAAAACGAACAAGAGGCCGTTCCTACTTTTCCTATAGCGAGATTGCCATTACATATCCTTACAGATGTTGACGTTCCTAATCAAGTATACGGAAATAGTTTTATTGATTGGGTTGTAGAATCTCAAGACGCTATGAATCGCTTAGATTCTATGCGCTTAGATAATGTGAGGTCTGCGGGCGTAGTTCGTATGGTTATGGATTCTTCTTCTAATATACCAGAAGATAAAATTACAGACGATGCGTATGATATAATTCTAACAGAGGGTAATCAAACTCCTCATTATATTAATCCACCTAATTTATTTAGTGACGTTAATGTATTGAGAGATACGCTTAGAACTAGTATTGACGAACTTTCTGGGATTAATGATGCTATGAAGGGTGTCTCGCAAAGAGAAACCTCAGGGTATCAGATGACCTATGCGACAAATCAAGCAAACATGGTTAGAAGAAGGTTGTTCAATAAGTATATATTATTTGTAGAAGACCTTTATCAATTCTATTTAAACATATGCGTAAAATACTGGGACATACCTAAGACAATTCAGGTAGTAGGTAGCGAGGATGCTTATACTACACTAGACATTAAGGGCCAAGATATTGCATTTGGATATAGTGTTGAGGTTGATTATGGGACAAACTTTAGTCTTGACCCTACAACTAAAAGACAAGAACTCCTAGAGTTAAGGGAAGCTTTAACAGAGGGAGGCATGACACCACAGCAGTTCGTTAAGGCGTTGGCGTTAGGCGACACAGAAAATAGTGTTGATATGATGCAAGTGTGTGCTAATAGACAAGAAGAGATATTCTTAAAGATGATTAGGGAGAATGTTTATATAGCTCCTTTACCTAAGGGCGATCACGCTAAGTATTTAGCGTATGCTAATGAGTACGTAGACGGCTCTCAATTTAGGGATCTAACAGAACAACAAAAAGCATTGATCTATAAACATATAGACGAAAGAGAAAAACTTGCGGGATCTCAAGCATCTCCAGACCCAGCACAAGGAGCGGCACCGGCTGATCCTATGGCTGCGGCAATGGGAGGTGGAGCACCTGCAATGCCTCCAATGGGACCAATGGGATAAACAATGGATATAACAAAAGAAATAGAAAAATTATTTTCTAAGAGTTCAGAACAAGACCTTAACAAGCTTTCCGATGAAGAGCTTAATAAACTTGTTGACGGACAGATTAACGAAGTTCAGACAGGGTGGATGAGTTCTACTGAACGAGATGAACTTAAAGATAAGATAGACAAAGGGCGTGCTATACTGCACGCTCGACATAAAGGAAAGACCGAAGTAAGTCAATCCGGCGACATCGACAGCGAATTGTCTTCAAGGCTCAAGTCCTCATTGGGACTAGAATCAAAGGACGAGTCAAAAGAGTTGACTAAAGAAAGCGACATAAAGGTGGAGGGTGGAGAACCTAAAACTAATAAGGCTAGATATAAGTCAATAATAAAAAAGAAAAAACCAATTGAAACATCTGAGGTAGACAACGAAGGCGTTGTTCCTCCTACAAACGTATCAGGAAGTTACTAATGGCTGATAAAGTTACTAACGCGGTAGCGGAATCGTTAGGCGTTAAAAAGAAAAAGAAAAAGAAGAAACCTTTTAAAGGATACAACAAAAAGAAACATTCTAAAGAAGGCGGTATGAGCGAATCTGCTCGTAAGAAATATAACAGAGAAACAGGATCAAACCTAAAGAAACCTGTATCATCAAAAGAAGCTAAGAAGTCACCAAAGAAAGCAGCAAGACGTAAGTCGTTTTGTGCTAGGATGAGTGGTAACAAAGGACCGACCTCAGAAGGCGGAGAACTAACTCCAAAAGGTGCAGCTCTTAAGCGGTGGGACTGTAATTAAAATATAAAGGTTTCCCCTACACCTGAAGTAGGGGGCTTATTAATAACTAGTGCCTATCGTAACAGACGGCGAAGAAAGGAATTACTATGAGCAATCAAGTAGACGACAGTTGGAAAGATTTTGCACAACAAGCAGACAATGCGTGGGACGAATACTTTTCCCAGTCTAAGGCTGGAGAAAAAGAAATTATTCTTCCTGACACTCGCACTTCAACAGAAAACCGAGACGGAATAGAACGTGCCGGTTCAGAGGAGTGGACAGAGGATGATCTGGATGCAAGCTTTTTAGGTGATGACGAAGAATCTGAAGAGGAATCTCTATCCGATCAGGACGAGGAATATTCTGAGGAAGCAGAGTTTGATCCGCAAGAAGAGGGTAAAGTAGACGAAGACGAAGAGAACGAAGCAATCGAAGATGAGTCACAAGGCGAGGAAGAATCCTCTACCGAAAGTGAATCAGAACTTCCTTTAACTGAAGTTATCAAAGTAGACGGACTACAAACGACACTCGACTATGACATGACCAATGAACGTGCTCGTAACAAGTACAAGAAATCGGTTCAGATGGCTGCCGGCTACAAAAAACTACACGCTAACGAATCAGTACTGCGTAACGAACTTAAGGATATAGATACCTCATACCTAAAGGCTGAGAATATATATTCAAAAGAAGGTATGCAAAAGATTGCAGGTGTGGTTAAAGCAATGGGAACTCTACAATCATATGTTGATCAAGGAGATCTCGAAGGACTGTTTAAAACTTTAACTAGAAGCGAGTCACATCCTGAAGGAGTGAACATTCATGAATACGCTAAAGGAGTCGAACAAAATAAAGTTGATCTAGAAAACATGAGTGAAGAGCAGCGTAAAGCTTACGATGACGCTCAAGAACTTAAGGAAACCAAAAAACAACTTGCGCAATATCAAAACAAACGTGATATTGAGTCACAAAATGCGGAAAAAGTTAAACAGGAGGCGTTACTAAAAGAACGGGAAAATCAGGTAATTCCGGTATTCAAGAGTTTAAGGATCAGAGCGGATGAGGTTGGCGGTAGTGCCACACGAGCCTATAAACAAAACGAAAGTTTATGGATTCAAACTCAAAAATTCTGTAAGAGATTTGAAGCAGAGACAGGATCTTTGCCAGATCAAGCAACTCTTGAGAAATTTATAAAAGAAGAAAAACAGGATTTAACTGGATGGCAAGCACAGGCGAGAGCTAAAGCTAAAGTTAAGAAGGTTAAAAAAGAAAGAGCCAAAGCTTCACAGCAAGCGGCGGAAGCAGTAAAAGGTAACGGAAAAAGGTTGCAATCAACGAGTGTTGGTGATATCGAAAGCTACTTAAAATCTGCGCTTAATCAATCATAATCCAATATTGAGGGGATAGGCCCCTCATAGGATAGTTAAAAATTTAAGGAAAACAAAATGGCTTATCTAAATGGAAGTGGACCACGGGCGGCTGGCGACACTATGTCAGGTCTAATACAATTAGTATTTACAAAAGACACAATGCTAACAATCTCAGATAACTTTAAAGACTGGGAAAACATAAAACGAGTAAAGGTTGCTGGACACGATCCTCGTGCAATACTATACAGTTTGACAAAATCACTAGGTTCTCAAGCAGTTCAGGGTAGAAAAAGAGGTAAAGATTCTTTACCTACAGCTAAGGGCGCTAAATACGTCGAAGCAGAAGCACGTCTTAAAAGATTGTATTCTGCAATTGAAATCGACTATGATCTTCTTGAAGGTGCAAAAGTTACTCCTGACAAATATGCTGATCCTCTAGCACAAGAAATCAAATTAAAGTCAATCGCACAAAACAGATACCTATCTGGTGTTGTTAACCGTGA
>Ga0181393_1000220_pt1 | contig 21212 bp, 12 predicted proteins | sample 16SPOviralmetaG_FD_130122 | JGI IMG/M metagenome (GOLD analysis project Ga0181393, IMG submission 130122) | Marine viral communities from the oligotrophic San Pedro Time Series (SPOT) site, San Pedro Channel, CA, USA - 16 SPOT_SRF_2010-10-21 | ecosystem: Environmental > Aquatic > Marine > Strait...
CAATACTCTTCAATCACTCAACTTGTTTCTAAACCTGAATACAGCAAAATAGAAAGATCTAAATTAACTAAACCCACTAAACAATATCCTATATATTACTACACAAAAGGTGCGTATGCAGGCAATTATTTAAAAATAAGTCCTACTCCAAATTCTGTAAATGCAAATGCATTGTTAAAACCTTTAGATCCTAGTTGGGGTTTTACCTTAGGTTCTTTGAATCAGTATATATACAACGTAAATACATCTAGAGATTTTGAATTAGATATTTCTGAACAATCTAATATTATAATGAGAATATTAAAATATTGTGGTGTTATAATAAATGATCCAACTATAATACAAGTTGCTGAACAAGAATCTAAAGAAGTTGAAATTAATGATAAATCTTAAATAAATGAGTTTAGTAACAGAAACAAATCAACAGTATTATCAAGGTGCTCAGATATTTATATCTGCTGCGGCCTTGCCAAATCCAAATACTCAAACTTTCACTACTACTTTTGATACAGATTTAGTTTTTGGTTCAAGTGATTCAACCCAAACGGATTATGCTTTAAATAATTTTAAAATATACACTAGCGCTACTGGTTTGCCTAATCCATCTAACTGGAGTGAATATACTAGTACTTATACTGTAGCTAATAACACTATAACCTTAACAGGCCTAGCAACAAGCACGTATATTGCCGTACAGTTAAAATCAATTGATGGTGGTAATTATGCAAACACTGAAGCAGATAAAGCTTATGGTACTGCTGTGGAAAATAATTACGGCGGTTATGAGTATATAAAACTAAATGACGCTATAGATAACTTCATGATTGGTTATGTGGGCGATGGAAAAATACTGCAAAAAGCTAAAAAATCAGATGTATTGTTTTTTGCTAAAAGATCTTTGCAAGAATTTAGTTATGATACGTTAAAAAGCATACACTCACAAGAACTAACAATACCAGCTAGCTTAAACATAGTTTTACCTCAAGACTATGTAAATTACGTAAGCGTTTGTTATATTGACGAGCTGGGGGTTAAAATACCTATATATCCAGCAAATAATATTACTACTAGTCCATACGAAAATCCTGTTCAGGATTCTGAAGGCGTACCTACTCAAGATAACTTTGGCTCAAATATAGAAGGAACCTCTATTACTGAAGAAAGATGGAAAAAAGCAAATACTAAAATACTAAGTCAAGAGTTTTTTAATAATCTAGACGATTATGCTTATTGGGCTAACTTCTATGGCTTTGGAACTGATATTTTTTATGGCCAACAATATGGCATAATACCTCAGTACGCCCAAAGAAACGGTTGGTTTAATCCTAATTATAGAGAAGGTAAAATGTCTTTTTCTAGTAATTTAGTAAATAAGTTAATTGTATTAGAGTATATATCAGATGGTTTAGCATATGATAGTGATAGTAAAGTTCCAAAGCTAGCAGAAGATGCTTTATACGCTTCTATACTGTACAATATAGTTTCTACTAGAGCTAATCAACCAGAGCACATGGTGCAAAGACTTAAAAAAGATAGAAGCGCTAAGCTTAGAAATGCTAAAATAAGATTATCCAACATAAAGCTTGACGAAATAGTGCAGGTTATGCGTGGTAAATCTAAATGGATAAAACACTAAAATTAAATGGCTAAAGCTATAAACACGTTTTTAAGGTCTAAAATGAATAAGGACCTTGACGCCCGTTTGATACCAAATGGAGAATATAGAAATGCAGTAAACGTTCAAATAAGCAAATCAGAAGGAGACGGTGTAGGTACTGTTGAAAATGTATTAGGTAATACAATTATTTTTGATCTTCAAGAGAAAACAGGTGTTTCTAATTTATACTGTATAGGTTATTTATCAAATGATACATCTAATACTGTATTTTTGTTTTTAACAGATAATACTGACGGTATTTATAAGCCTACTGGAGTTGGTTCTAATCATTTTATATTCGCTTGTAATCCTAATGCTCAAGAGCCTGTTCTTTTGGTTACTGGGGCTTTTTTAAATTTATCTCAATTAAATCCTATATATGGAATTAATTTATTAGAGAATTTATTATTTTGGACTGACAATAGAAATCAACCAAGAAAAATAAATATTGATTTAGCTAACCCTGAGGGAAACATAAATACAGCAACACACTACACTAATGAAGATCAAATATCTGTAGCTAAGTATAATCCTTACGAATGCATGGAGCTTTATCAAAAAAGCTATTTGTCTTCAGAGAGTGGTAAGCACGAGTCTACAATGAAAGATGTTAGCTCTAAATTTTTACCAAACGGTGGTAGAGGCAGTGTTGTTACAGCCCAAGCCGCTGGGCAAACTAATTTTGTTTTAGAGTCTGTGGTAGGTGATATACAAAAAAACGGATCTGTATATTCTAAAGGATCTACTTTAGGTGTTATAGATTCTATAACAGGAGAAATGCAAGAAGTTGCTGGTTTAGAAGTTGACACTATTAATTTTTCTAATAATCAATGGACTATTGGTTTGAGCGGAAGCGGGACGATGACTGCTTTAGAGGTTGGTCAAGAAGTTATTTTTAACCCAAATCCTTATTATAATCCTAATTTTCCAGGAGATGCTGATTATTTAGAAGATAAATTTGTTAGATTTAGCTACAGATTTAAGTTTGAAGACAATGAATATTCTGTATTCGCGCCATTTACGCAAATAGCTTTTATACCAAAACAAGACGGCTATTTTATGTATGTACAAAAAAATTCTTTAGGATTAAAAGCCGTTGATGATCAGGCTGACGCTTATAGAAGTACAGTAGTTTATTTTGTTGAAAATAAAGTAGATGATATTGTTCTTAAAATACCGCTTCCATTTGATAATTTTGATATTCAAAATAACTTAAAAATAACAGAAGTAGATATATTATACAAAGAAGCTCAAGATTTGGCTGTTAAAGTAGTTGATACTATACCAGTTTCTGAGATAAGTAATTCCGCTGGTAAATTCACTGTTTCAAGCAATGATTCATCAGGAGCTACGTCTGAGTTTAGCGTAAGTAATGTACAAGGTGGTATTCCTATAGGAGGACTTATCACTGGTTTTGGAATATCAGGTAAACCAAAAATTACAGAGTTTACACCAACAAACCCAAGTGATCCTTCAAGCGGTGGAGTGGTTAAAATAGATTTAAACGAAGCGTTAGTTACTAGTAACACTATATTACAAGTTAACGAAATAGATTATTTTAATTACAATTATCAATCAAAAAAACCTTTTAAAACACTACCAGAAAAAGATTTAACTAGAGTTTATGATAAAATTCCTGTAAAAGCTTTTGCACAAGAAGTTTCTGGCAATAGAATAATATACGGCAATTATCAAGACAAGCATACACCACCAGAGTTTTTAAATTACAATGTTTCTGTTTCTAATAAAAGTGATTTTAATTTAAATAAAAAAGAAACTAGTACTAGCGGTGGAACACAAAGTGGAACTACTTTAACTTTATCAATAACAAGTGCTATAGTACCTGAAGTAGGTGATTTTTTAACTATAATATCAGGAACTGGAACTGTGCCTGAAAACACGCAAGTGACTGAGGTTAATGCCGCAAATCCTTCTAGCTCTATAGAAATATTTTTAAATAAATCAGTTACAAATATAGCGGCTTCAGATCTACTTTTATTTGCTCCAGCAGGAGGCGTTCAAGACACGACAAGTATAGTAGAATATCCTAATAGTACTTTAAAGCAAAATAGAAATTATCAAGTTGGCATTGTACTATCTGATAGATACAGTAGAACTTCAGGTGTTATACTTTCTAATAATAGATCTGTTGTAAAAGTTGGGACTCAAGCTTTTTCAGGTTCAACTTTATATTCTGCTTATTTAGATGAATCAACTGTTATGTCTTCTTGGCCTGGTAATTCGTTAAAAGTTTTGTTTAATCAAACTGTAGATTCTGTTAAAAATCCCATAACAGGTACTCCTGGGCTTTATAATGGTGATCCAACTAGTGTTGACTACAATCCATTAGGTTGGTATTCTTGGAAAGTTGTTGTAAAACAAACAGAACAAGAGTATTATAATGTTTATTTACCTGGCATTATGGCGGCTTATCCTGAAGATGCTACTTTAGAAATAGGTAGCACGTCTCATGCTGTTTTAATAAATGATAATATAAACAAAGTTCCAAGAGACTTAAGCGAAGTAGGTCCAGACCAAAGACAATTTAGAAGTTCTGTACAATTGTTTGGTAGAGTTGAAAATACTTCTGCAGCTATTACAGCTACAAATTTAGGTGAAGGAAACCAACCATACTATCCAGGTAAAAAGTCTGATACTGTTTCTACTATATCTACAGTCTCAGACATGTTCGACTACAGTCCTTTATTAGACAAAGTGCCTTCTCCAAATTATTTTCCTCAATTTTACTCTGTTGAATCAAATCCTCTTATAGCGAGAATAAGTACAGAATCTAAAATAGGTCAAGTAGCTACAACAAACTATAACACAGTTAGCGCTAGGATAGCTGAATCCTCAAATACTAATTTAATAGAACTTAAAGATATATCAGGAGGAGATGGAACTACGACTCTTGGCGTAATACCTGGAGATTCAGTTATAGGTAATTTCTCAAGCGAAATAAAAGTTGCATCAGGCGGATTTACACCATCTCAAAATATAGGTTCTCCAAATCCCGTAGACACTAACGCTAGCACTCAAGATAATACGTTAAAGTTTGCGACTTCAGATTTAAGCAACAAGGCTCCTGGAAATATAGTTCAAGGGATTGGAATACCAGCAGGTACATCTGTAGTTAGTATAGATACTAGCAGTGGAACTATAACTGTTTCTAACGTAGTAAATGTAGCTGATGCTACATCAGTTACTTTCAGTAGTTCTGCTACACTAGAATTAACTGAAGCCGTGTCTGTTCAATTAGATGATAATATAATTATACAACCATCTAGTATACCAGGTATACAATACCTAGCTGTATATGAAACAGAGCCAACAGAAAGCTTGTTAGATATATTCTGGGAAACTTCATCTTCAGGACTTGTTTCAGATTTAAACAACGCTGTTTTAAATGACTCTAGTGGTGGTGCTAGTCTTAGCGAATTAAACGCCAGTAATTTTACAGAAGCTATAACAAAAGATAGCGATGTTTTTTCTGCTCCATTTAAAATATTAGACAATTTTGGATCACCAGTTTCTTTTTTAGATATAACTAGTCCATTAGAATTAGTAAGTGCTTTTAATAATTTAGGTGAAGATGTAAATAGTAATCTTCCTTATTTTAGACTAGTATCTGCACAAACCAACCAAAATTCTTATAATATACAAGTGACAAAGGATTATTTTGACAATATATATTTTGGAGAAGACACAAGCCCTAGTGGTACTAGTAGAAGAAATTTTACTTTAAATTTAAAAGCTAGTATAAACGAATTAGAGTCAAATTTCACTATAAATCTTAGCTTAAGAAACATATCCCCAGATATATCATCTCCAATTGACGGAGATCAGTTAACAAAAGGAACTACAGACAGTACAATAACTAGTATTACAGCAACTAATGGTGCTGCTAATATAAATCTAGCTGATATATTTTCTCAAGGATCTTGTATAATTTCACAGGTTTTAAACGGTGATAACGAAAATGTTACACAGCAAGGCTATTTTTCAGTACCACAAGAACCTTCTATAGTTAACAATGAAGCCTCTTGGAGTGTTATAAATAATTTTTCTACTGTAAGTGATTTAATACCAATAGACACTTACACTATAACAGCAACAGTAGAAGACGCCGCAGGAGGTGTAGACGCTGATTCAGTAACTTTTAGCGTAAACTATGGGGCTCAAGTAAGAGGAGTAGAGCAAAGATCTTTTAGAAGCGCTTATTTTTCCCCCTTCAAGCAATGGTACTATCAAGATGTAACTTTATTTGAAATATTTGGGGGAGTCGATGAGGATAAAAGAGGTCATTATCTATACAACGGAGCTTGGTCTCAGCAAACTCGCTTTCCAAATGGTCAATCTGATCCTAATATTTTTGTAGGTGGTCCTTACGGAGCCGATTTAAACTGGCCTGGTAATCTTCCTATTCGTGCTAATGACGGAGCTTTTTATGGACCAGCCACTAACCTTCCTTTAATAGGAGGAAATACTTCAACTTTTGCAAATGATTTTCAAGTAACTGTGAATGTTACCGATAGAAATAAAGAAATTCCTTTAGTTCAAAGTAATTTATCAACCGATGATAGTGGTACAAATTTTTTACTATATTCACCGAATAGTAAAGAAGAAGTTGTGGATCTTTGGGTTAATAACTTTATGTCATTACCTATTTTTAGAGTACAATTTAACACAAGTGGTATTAATTTTCCTACAGAACAAGGTGGACCTGGAATTTTTGAGAATCCAGCTGGTGGAGGCGCTGGTGGTCGTGAGCCTATTGGAGATACAATATTTATAGACAACCTTAATTATAATTTAAACGCATATTCTTGGAACGTAATTTAACAAAATAATAAGTAATAATCATAAATGGGAGCAGTAATAGAAATTAAATACTTTAACTCGTTTTTCTTAAATAAGACAAATAGTTCTAAAGAACCAGTGTGGAACGGTTCTAGAGGTATACCTAAAGACATAGGTGGTTATCCTGTTTTGTCTAGTTCTTCAGATTCAAATGACTGGGCTATAGAAGAATCTAGAATTAGAGGTGGTTATAACAATACATCTACAGATTACGGAGCTAGAGCATATTTAGTAGAAGAAGATCAGAGCGCTTCATTTAGATTAAATTCTATGATATACTCTGGTATATTTAACTCTAGAACAGGTATAAATAACTCTAATGTTTTTTCAGTAGCAGAAGAAATAACCAAAAGCGCTAATCCTATACAAGGATCAATACAAAAGCTTTATGCTGAAAATTCTAATTTGATTATTTTACAAGAAGAAAAAGTATCAAGAGCATTGATAGAAAAAGATGCTATATATAGCGCTGAAGGCGGAGGCACTATCACTAATGCTAATTTAGTTATTGGAACCATACAACCTTATTTAGGTGAATATGGTATAAGTAAAAACCCTGAGAGTTTTGCCGTTTATGGTTATGATAAGTATTTTTCAGACAAAAACAACAATGCGATACTAAGACTTACTAATAACGGCATCGTAGAAATATCTGCCTATGGTATGAAAGATTTCTTTAGAGATGAGTTAAATTTTATAGACGCAGATAGTTCTAAAGGTTTAGTTTTAGGTGGTTACAATGTTTATAGTTCAGAATACACGGCTTCTCTACAGAGAAATCCTATAGCACATCCAAATGATTCTTTTAGTACAACATCTTTTGATCCTAAAGTAAATGGTTGGCCAACGTTTTTTACTTACAAGCCAGAGCAAATGTTCAGCATACAGAACAAATTTTATACAGTTAAATCCGGCGGTTTATATCAGCATTATGTCGCTGAAACGGCTAATAGAACCACTGTTAATAGAAATACTTTTTATGGAATAGAAGAGCCAAGCTCTATAACATTTGTTGTTAATGATCGTCCTTCTTCTTCTAAAACTTTTCAAACTATTGGATATGAAGGTAATAGCGGCTGGCAAGTTAATAAGTTTACTTCTGACTTTACTGGAAAAGTAAAAAACTCTAATGGATCTGGTTGGATTAAAAACTTTGATATTACAACACCTCAACCTCCTTTAACTGGTCCTGCTGTTAAAAGCTACTACGAAGGAGAATATGTTATTGTTAACTCAACAGGTATAACAGGCGCGGCATCTACAAGCACTACTGTTACTCTTTCTAATTTTTCAGAAATACCTGCTATAGGTGCTTCTGTGGGAGGTAGTGGTATTGAAAATGAAACTAAGGTTGTTGGATTTGTTCCTGCCACTGGATTACTTACGGTTGATAAAAATTTAAACGTTATACAATTTCAAAAAATAACATTTAATTCTGTGGTAGATAGATCTGGCTATAGTACTGCATTTGGAACTACAAATCCAGCTTACCCAAAATACTATTGTGGTTTTACTATAAAAGAAAACAAATATGTTGCTAACTTAATTAACACAAGTTCTGCTAATGAAAAAGAAGTTATATTTGGACAAAGCGTTAGCGGTATAAAAGGTTTTTACTCTGATGTTACAATAGCTACAGACACGACAACAGATCCAGGTGGTGAAAAACAATTATTTAATGTAAGTACAACATATACCTATAATAATGGATATTAATAATAAAAATATAAAAAAATGGTAGGAGCTATAATAGGTGGCGTAGCTAGTTTAGCTGGTGGTATATTTGGTTCTAGAAAAGCTAGAAGAGCTGCTAAAAGAGCTCGTAGAGAAGCTGCTAAGCTAGAAAGAAAATTAACTGAACTAGAAAAAAATCGTCAAGAAATAATTAATCCTTACGAAGGCGTTCAGGATTTAAGCTCAATGCTTAGTAATCCTTTTGCTAATTTAAGCGTAGCTACTCAAGCAGCTGAAATACAAATGGAACAAAGTGATATTGCTTTAGCTAATACTTTAGATACTATAAGAGCCACAGGCGCATCAGCAGGTGGAGCTACTGCTTTAGCTCAAGCTGCATTACAGGCTAAGAAAGGTGTGGCGGCTAGCATTGAAGGTCAGGAAGTAGCTAATGAAAAACAAAGAGCAGCTGGTGAAGCTACATTACAGCGTCAGCAAATGTCTGAGCAACAAAGACTACAACAAGCGGATGTAGCTGGTAGACAATTTGTATTTGGTATGACAGAGCAAAGAGAACAACAACAGTTAGATAGAGTTTCTAATCAAATATCAGCATTAAGAGGTCAAGCTGCTTCTGCTAGTAGAGACAGCACGGCTGCTTTAACCGGAGGTATTGGAGCTGCAGCTAGTCTTCTAGGAGGAATTGGAGCGAAATAAAATATAAAAATGGAGAATAAAAACATAACATATAATCTGTCTATACAACAAGCTAATAAAAGTAACGCGCTAGCTTACAACGAAGATTATGTTGCAGCTAACATTGACGCTTCTTTTAAAATACTAGACAATGCTTACGCTAATACAGGTAAGATGTATGCTAAACTAAAAATGGCTATACAATCAGGTAAATGTTTAGATGAAAGCTGTAATTATGAACATGAGCAGGTAAAGAGACTAGATGAAGCTCCTCAGAAGTCCATAGAGTTCTTACAACAGGTCGTAGACGAGCTTTCTGTAACAGAGGATAATTACTATGATGTTAACAACGATTACTCTTTTATGGTCGCTAATTGCATTATGACTAATAAGCCTGGTTTTTCTAAGACAGAAGGATATAATGTTTATTTAAATCTTATGCAAGATGGTTCTCAAGAAATAGTATTTGAAGGACCTTTGTTTGAAAAGCCTTTAGTAATTAACAACAACACGCTAAGTGCTTTGCTAGAATCAAATACTAGTCTTGTAGTTGAAACTCCAGATGTAAATGCAGACATGCTAAAACTATTAGTTGACAGCGGTGTTTTAGCAGAGGGATCTGCAGATGAAGAAGGTAACTTACTACCAGAAGCTTCTTTGTCTGAAGAGTTTGTTATGAAAAATGTAGATGGATCTTTTGACTATGAAATTATAGACATAGGCGGTGGTAAAGGTAGAAACGTACTTAAATTTGATTTAGATAAAATTAAAAGAAAAGCACAGCCATTTGTAAATGCTGAAGTAGCAGGCTTGTTACAACAAGAACAAAGCGTTGTAGCTGCTTGGAACGTTTTTATTGGTCAAGGATCAAGCGTTGAAGAAGATGATCAAATGGCACAAAATGCAAACGCAGGTGATTTATCTTGGGATTACAAAGAAGTATTACCTTTGTCTCAAAAAAATAAAGAATTATTTGAAAGCAAATACGGGGATTATTTTATGAATAACTACTTAAAGCAATTTACTACAAACAAGCTACCTGCAGTAGAAGCAGACGCCGCTGTATTTGATTTAGAAGAAGCTAAAAAAGCTAAAGCTCAAAAGTTTTTACAAGATAACAAATTAACTTAAATTAAATGACATTAGAAGAAAAAACTATAGAACTTCAGTCTCAGTTTCCTCCTTTGAAAGTTGAGCAAATTATAGAAATTCTTAAAAACTTTAAACCTACAGAAGAAACTGTAGAAGATGTTGAAGAAACTACTACTGAAGAAACTAAAGAAGAGGTAAAGGAACCTGCTGTTGCGGAGAAGGATACGACTGTAACAGCAGAAACAACAGAAGTATCCGAACCTTCAGATTCTGGAGATGGAGAATTAGTATCTCAAGAAATTAATCCCGGTGAGTTTCAAGTAGGCATGACTGATGAGCAGTTGGATGCTACTAGAAATTATCAAAAGCAATATGAAAACGTAGCTAAAACAAACGAAGTATATTCACCAGAAAATGATGATTACGAATATAAGTTTTCTGTAAATGATCAAGGTGGTTTAGATTATTTAACTAGAAAAAAAGGTGAAGAAGATTTTATAAAAGCTAGTGATGTTGCCGAGTTTTCAATAGCAAACACTTTTGGTCATTTAAATAAAGATCAGAAGAAAGAATTTGAAGCATATCAGGAACAATTAAAAAAGATTCAAGAAGAACCTGGCACTGTAACTTTAATTGAAACAGATCCTGAAAAAAAGAATCTAGCTGTAAGAGCAGAAGATGGTGGCTTTTATGTGCCACAAAAAGAGTTACCTAAAGCATCCACAGAAGATGCAATGAAAAACTTTGAAAAAAGAACAGGTAAAAAACCTAGTTCTTTAATGGAGCTTACAGACGAAGATTATATTATACAAGATCCTACACTACTTGAAAACTCTATAACTGAAAGTTTAATGCTTCAGAATAAGCAAAAAGTAGTTCAAATAAGAGAAACATTGAGAGGGATTAAATCTGGATTCTATGATGTTTTTGCTACAACTTTAAGAATTCCTACTTATTTAAATGAAATAGCATTTGTTGCAATGGCAGATGACAAAACATTAGAGCTGTATAATAGCTTAGATGTAGAAAAAAGACAAAAAGTTTTAAATAAAATGGTGGGCATGGGTTTAAAAAGCCAAGGTCTTCCAATAAATAATTCTAATGTTGTTAATTATTTGCAAGATATATCTAGTAATTTTAAGCAAAAATCTGATGCTATAAATGAAACAATGGTTCAATATGATCAAGCTATAGGTGAATTGTTTGGTGAGTCTATAGGATATAAAGACGGTAAATTAGATTTAAAAGGCGCAGACGCTAGAAAAGCATGGGATGCAACTATAAGAATGTCTGCAGAGGCTTTAAAATCAATACCGTCTCTCGTGCAAGCAGTTACACCTTTTATTGGTATAACCTCTATGATAGCTGGTCAAGCGGCGGGTTCTAGTTTAGAAAAACAAAGAGAAGGAGAAGATTTAAGCGGAGCTTTAAACATAAATAGTCTTGTACACGGCGTAAGTGAGGGCGGCTTAGAATTAATAACTAGGGGAATAGCAAAAAGAGCCTTTGCTGCAGTTCCAAAAGGAACTAAAACAGAAGTTGTTGAAAGTGTAAGACAGCTAGCACTAGGTATTGCTAAAGATTTTGGTTTAGAAGGTTTGTCTGAAAGCGCTACTTTAACCGTTAATAATTTAGCTGATTCATGGTTGTTAGATGATGAAAATGCTTGGAATGGTTATTTAAAAGAGCTCGTAGACACTTTTTTAATAGGTGGAGCAATGGGCGCTGGTATATCTGGAAGTGGTAAAGCTTTTAATGTTTTAAAACAAAACGCTCAAGCTAATCAAGTTAACAAAGTTGTAAAAGATGCTGATCTTAATAATGTTACAGAGCTTTATATAGCTCCAAAAGCCACTGAAAACAGTATAAAATTATCTCAAAATCCAGTTGCTAAAATGGCTTTAGATAAAGCTGTTCAAGCCCAAATAGATACAGGTGAAATAAGTATAGAAAAAGGTAATGAAATAAAAAACAACTTTAGACAAACTGAAGGTGCTGTAAATACTTTAACAAAACTAGATATAGGAGAAGCTAATCAACCTGTTATGGTTGATTTAATTATTGAGCAAAAAAATCTACAACAAAAAATAAAAGAAGTAGACAACTCTAGTCTTACAAAAGAAGAATCTGCTAGACTTAAAGAAATAGACTCAGAATTAAACAGTTTAGTAACGCAAGATCGAACTTTAAAAAACATTAAAGGCGCTGAAGCTTTCGCTGAAGGTCTTGAGGGTGTTGGACTTGAAATTGTTAAAGGCACAGAAGATCTTATATCATCTGTTGAAGCAATAGAAGCTAATGGAGGTGAAGTTGTAGGTTTAGCTAAAGACGAAAAAGGAAACATATTACCTGCCGAAGACCAAAACTATGGTTTTATATCTAGAATGGGTGATGGTACTACTCAAATTATACTAAATGAAGTTTCTGCTTTAAAGGATAATGTAGCTACTACAGCTCAACATGAGGTTTTACATGCTTTATTAGATAAAATATTTGTAAATAATAGCGCTGCAAAAATAGAAGCTGGTAAAAAACTAGAAGCTTTATTAAATAGTGATGGTATAGAATTAGATGCTGTAATCACAAGTAGACTTAATCAAGCTGATAAACAGTTTAAAGATGGTGAAATAAGTGAAGAGGGGTACTACGAAGAAGTTTTTACCTTAACTAGTGAAGGTTTGTCTAATGATCAAATAGTAGAAAACACTACTTTAATTGACAAATTTGCAGATTTTGGTAGAACATTAAAAAGTATATTTAGTAGAGGTAAATTAAATATTAGCTTTAGAACTGGTAGAAGTGCTTTAGATTTTGTTAAAGGATACAATAAAGCAATTAAGAGTGGTAAAGGTGCAGATGTGGCCGCAAAAACTGGAACTATAAAGGGAACTGAAACCACCAAGCAAGGTAAAGCTAGACTATCTGAAAAGGCTACAAGAAACAAGAAGTTAATGCAAGACATTGTCGAAGGAGACATTGGTGCTGCAACTACGATTGTTGAAGAAAACTCTGGTTTAATATTAGATTTATTAAAATTTAATCCTGATGTAGCGCAGCAAAGTGGCGTTGATTCAAATGACATACTTCAAGCCGTGACAGACATGATGACGCCTGGTATGGTTGATATAACTTTTAAAGGTAGAAAAAAATCACTAGCGGAAGAATATGCTGAAGATAAAGGTGAGGTTAGTACTTTTCTAGGAAGGTTAGGAGTAAGAGCAGCTGAAATATATACAGCAGCAGGTCTTGATCCAAATAAATTTGTAACTGAAAGTACAAGCGGCTCGGAGGCTAGACAAATTGCTAGTAAAAAAACAACCACTACGAAGCAAAAAGCAAGAGCTAGAACAACTCCTAAGGCATCTAGGAAGTATCCTAGTACAATATTAAATAACTTAGGTGTTAGCACGAAGGCTGAGGTAGATGCGCTGTTTGAAGAGGCCATTGCAGATGACATTGCTAACTTTTACAAAGGTGAAATAAAAGAGTTTAAAGACATTAAAGACATAGGGCCTGCGGTTGCTGCTTTAATGGAAAAAGCCACTGGCTTGAAAGCTAATAGATTTTCTAGCAAAACTCAAAACATAATGAAAGGCGATGTTGAGTCAGGTGCTGTTACGGCTTTACAACAATTATTAAATATAAATGCAGATGCTGACTTTGCGATGCTAGCTGAAGCTGCAAATATAGAAGGTAAATCAACATCAATACCTGGTAAAATATTAGAAGCTTTATTTGTTAAAAACTCTAAAGGCAAATACATAAGAGATACTAGAAAAGGTTTAAAAGATTATAAAGATATTATTGATGCCTTAAACCCTGAAGCTAAAAAAGCCAAAGGCAAAGATGCTATATATAGATCAGCTGATGCTCAAGCTTTGAAAGGTTTAGCTAATTTATCTATTAGAAACTTAATATTTGAGCAAGCTGTACCAGATCCTGTAGCTAGAACAAGAACAGGTGCTAGATTTAGTAATAAAATAATAAAAGAAGCTGTAAATGAAGTAGAAAACAAAGGAGCTAAGAAGTTTTTAGAAAAAACTTTATCTGGAAATCTCGATGCAGATGCTATTGAAGCTGAAATAAATTTCATTGAAGATACAGCAAAAACTCTAGGTGTTGATTTTACGGACGCTGTTGATTATCTTTTTACAAATGAAAAAAGATATAAAGAATTAAGAAGTAAATTTAATGTTAGAGTTGGAGGCAAAAATGAAATATCCTCTGCAGCTAATGCGGTTAGACTTAAAAAAGGTTATACTTCTTTAATCAAAGGTATGATACCTAAAGGTAAAAGTTTTTCTGATTTACCTATGTCTTTTCAAATGGCTTTAATGAAAACAGTTGGATTTGGTGATGCTAGAATTAAAATAGGAGGAAAACCTTTTACGTTACAAGAGTATGGTTTAAAAAGAGGAGAGTACGGTAAATTAATGCAAGCTGTTTTTGGTAAAGATGCCTTAATTGGTACTGGAACAAATTTAGGTACTAGAGATAATGTTTATGCTCCAAGTAATTGGGGTGAAAAAGGATTTAGAGGTAAGGTTGAAAAAATAGCTGATTCATATAATAATGGTGATATAACTTTAGACGAAGCACGAGCTAAAGTAGAAGATCTTTTAACTCCAGATAAAGAAACAAATATTGATGATGTTTTAATCGCGAATCAAAGAGCAGTTTCTGACACATATGTTTCTTTAATAAACATGTTTGCAGCTGATCCTACTAACGAAAATTTTGCAACAATAATAGATATATTAGAATCTCAAGTAAATAGAGCAACTGGTATATTTAAGGGTTTAATACCTGTTACTAGTTTTAGTATAAAACCAGAAAAAGGCACTACTAAAGGTAAAACAGCAAACAAGAGAATGCACAATGAGCATTTAGTAGAACTTTTTAATGCTAATAAGAATTTTTTAAATATATTAGATAAGCTTAGAAAAGGTAAAATAACTAAAGAAAAAGCTATATTTGACGCTAAAGTTAACGCTGCTAGTCTAGAGCAAGCTGTTATCTCAGAAAGAATGAGAGTAGAAAAAGATGCAGACGGTGCGTCTGTCAGAAGTTTTGCAAATCCTTTAACTTTTTTAGGCAAAGATGCTCAGTTTCAAATACCTATTGGAATACGAAGATTACCATCAGGTAGAATTTTTACAGGTACAAATTTAGCTGAATTTATAGCTCAAGAACTCAGCGAAAAACAAGCTAAAATAATTTCTACTGCTTCAGATGCAAGTTTAAGCCCTGAGGGTATTATTGTCAAAAACATGATCAATAATAAATCAACTTATCAAGGAGCTAAGAAGCAAAACACAGAAATGATGCCTGGACCTCTAGGTTATGCTAGAGCTAGTCAAAAACAAAAAACAAATCAAGACATAGTAGGTGAATTAAGCAATCTTGATCAAGCTTTAAATAAAGGTAGAAAAATAGACAAACCTGTTAGAAAAATAAGAGTATTTGATTTTGATGACACGCTAGCTAGATCTAATAGCAAAGTTATTGTTAATATGCCTATATCTAGCATAGATAAAGACATGCTTGATATTGTAGCTAGAAGAAAGTTTAAAAAAGAATTTGAAAACCTACCTAGCTATAAACAAAATTTCAATAGTCTTACTGATTCTCAAAAAGCAGAGGTTTTAAAAGAAGTTCCAGGCGGCACTAAAGAAATAAATGCTACACAGTTTGCAGAACAAGCGGCAGATCTTGAAGCACAAGGCGCTACATTTGATTTTAGTCAGTTTGAGAAAGTGATTGATGGCAAGAAAGGACCATTATTTAATGTTGCTAAAAAAATAGCAGACACACGTGGTACAGAAGATTTATTTATATTAACAGCAAGACCACAAGCAGCAGCTGGTCCTATAAAGGCTTTTATGAAAGCGCTAGGTATTGATATACCTTTAAGTAATATAACAGGTTTAGGCGATGGCACGGCAGCGGCTAAAGGCCGTTGGATAGCTGGTAAAGCAGCTGAAGGTTATAATGACTTTTATTTTGCGGATGACGCTAGTAAAAATGTTAAAGCTGTTAAGGAAGTTTTAGATCAAATAGATGTTAAATCAAGAGTGCAACAAGCTAGAGCTAGTAAAAAGCAAACGTTTGACACTATAGTCAACGATATGATATTTGATTCTTCTGGAATTGAGACATACAAAAAGTTTTCAGCTGCAAAAGCTAAAACAGTTGGTGCTAACAAAGGTAAATATAATTTCTTAATACCTGCATCGGCAGAAGACTTTACAGGGCTACTTTACAAGATGCTAGGTAAAGGCAAAAAAGGCGATGCTCAAATGGCTTTTCTTAAAACAAACTTGTTAGATCCATATATGAAAGCCGAAGACACTGTTGTTCAAGCTAAAATGTCTGCAGCTAATGACTTTATGGCACTTAAACAGCAATTTCCAGGTTTACCTAAAACATTTAGAAAAGAAACTGGTATTGGTGGTTTTACATATCAGCATGCTATTAGAACTTACATATGGACACAGCAAGGTATGTCAATACCTGGACTATCAAAAGCAGACATTAGAAAGTTAAACAGCTTTATTAAGAATGATCCTAAACTACAAGCTTTTGCAGATCAATTAATATCAATACAAAAAGGTAAACCGTATCCTGAGCCTGGTAAAGACTGGCTAGGTGGTAACTTGACTACAGATATTATTGGTGGTATAAACAAAGTTAGCAGAGCAGAAGCTCAGCAAGAGTTTAGAGAGAATTTAGATATTATATTCTCACCTGAGAACTTAAATAAAATGGAAGCTGCTTACGGTACAAGATGGCGTCGAGCTATGGAAGATAGCATACGTCGTATGAAAGCAGGTACTAATAGACCAATAGGAAGCAACCCAGTAACAGAAAAGATATTTGACTGGCTAAACAACTCTGTTGGCGCTGTAATGTTCTTAAATACAAGATCTGCATTGCTACAGACTATCTCTGCTGTAAACTTTATAAATTGGGGTGATAATAATATTGTAGCCGCAGGTAAAGCGTTTGCAAATCAGAAACAATACTGGAAAGACTTTATGTTGCTTATGAACTCTGATTATTTAGTTCAACGCCGTAATGGTCTTAAGATTAATGTAAGTGAATCTGAAATAGCAGATGCAGTAAAAGATTCTAAAAATAAACCAAGAGCTGCTATTGCTTTCTTACTTAGCAAAGGTTTTGTAATGACAAGGTTTGCTGATAGTTTTGCTATTGCTTCAGGTGGAGCTACATTCTATAGAAATAGAATAAAGAAGTATATTAAAGAAGCCATGGATCAAAAGCTTGCAGAAGAAAAAGCATTTGATGACTTTAGAGCATTATCTGAAGAAAACCAGCAGTCAAGTGATCCGTCTAAAATTAGTATGCAGCAGGCATCAGCCGCAGGTCGTGTAATACTTGCTTGGGCAAATACCCCGATGCAGTATGCTAGAATACAAAAAAGATCTGCACAAGATCTTATTGCAGGTCGCGGCGACTGGAGAACTCATGTGTCTAAAATAGCTTATTACGGTTTTGTACAGAATTTAATATTCAACGCACTGCAGCAGGCTTTATTCGCTATAGGATTTGGTGATGACGATGAAGATGAAGATCCAAAGAAAAAAGCACGCGCTGATAAGAAAATAGCTAGAGTTGCAAACGGTATGATTGACTCACAATTAAAGGGTTTAGGTATTGCAGGTACAGCAGTTTCAGCTGTCAAGAATATGATAGTTAAACTATATGATGAGCACGGTAAGAAAACGCCTGAGTATGAAGCTGCTTCAGTTGAAGCTTTAGGATTTTCACCACCACTTAACTCTAAATATAGAAAACTAGTAGGCGGATTAAAAAGCTTTAGCTGGAATAGAAAAGAAATGAAAGAAAAAGGCTTTAGCCTTGACAACCCAGCTTATTTAGCAGGTGCTCAGATCATATCTGCTTTTACAAATGTACCGGTTGATCGTGTTGTTAAAAAGGCAAACAACGTTAGAGGTTTATTAAGTAATCAAACAGAGACTTGGCAAAAAGTTGCATTAGGTTTAGGTTGGGGTACTTATGATATTGGCTTACCTTACTATGGAAGTTGGGATAAACCTAAAGATCCAACACCTGAAGAGATTAAACAACGTGAGTTTGATACAATGAAAAAAGATACTAAAACATCGGATCAAGTGCAGATGTTGTTAGATTTAGGTCTTGACAAAAAACAAATTAAAGCATTGCGTTATGAAGACGCTAGAGTTAAAAAAATAATTGAACTACAAAATAAAAAGAAAGATGGCAAAAATAAGTCCTAAAACAGCTAAGGCTATGTACAAAGCTGCTATTCAAGGTAACAAAGATAAAATAGCTCAAGAAACCTACGGTGAATTTGGATTTGATACTCTTAAATATAGCGAGCAGCAAGAGGTTTATAAAAACTATCCTAAGCTTCCAAGAAGCTCAAAAGATATAGGGTCGGATTTTGAAACACCTGCTAAAATGAACGGATCACCTTTATACGGTAAAATCAGTGGACCTTGCAAAGCTGCTGCAAAAAAGAAATTTAAAGTTTGGCCTAGTGCTTATGCTTCAGGCTGGGGCGTAAGATGTACTAAAGCTGGTGGACCTAGTAAGTTCGGAGGTAAAAAGAAAAAATAATGGCTTATAAACAAAAAACACCGTTTAAGCACTGTTGGGCTACTGTTATGCACTCAAAACCTTGGAACAAGATGCGCAATAGAACTGCCGCTGTTTCTGGTAGAGGAGATGGTAACAAAGTAGGTTTAGCTCACGCAGAAGAAAAAAGATCTCCACTTAATAAACAAAAAGGTGGTGGTACAACTAAAACATGCTTACCTGCTTCTAAAATACGAAGCATGAGTAAAGAAGAGAGACAAAAGCTAGTAAACTCTAAAAAAGCTGCTGGCGCAAAAGGTAAATATAAAAGATCGTCTAAGACTAATGTTAAAGGCGCTCGTAAAAAAGGAGCTACACTTAGAGACTGGTTTGAAAAAGAAGACTGGAGAAGAGTAGATGATCCATCAAAAAAATGTGGAGAATAAAATGAGTTTATCAGATATTAAACTATACGCAATGAACGCAGGGGCGTTAGGCGTAACAACTTTTACACAAATAGAAGACGGTTTGAAAATAATATTACTCTTAGTAACTATAGGTTACACTTTGTCTAAATGGATTAAAATAAAAAAAGACTGTGAAAAGTGAAATATTTTAATTACGAAGAGTTTGATTCACCTGACATACAAGGTAGTGGTCAGCTTATGGATCCTGAGCTTTTGGATATGATAGACAAAGCTCGTGAGATATATGGCAAGCCTATACATGTGACTAGTGGATACAGAACTGAGTCTCACAACCGTAAAGTTGGTGGTGTTAATTCATCTTCGCATTTAAAAGGCTTAGCAATTGATGTAGCGTGCGTAAGATCTAATGATAGATTCGAAATGCTCACAGCATTAATAGAAGTTGGATTTAATCGAATAGGGGTTGCTAGCACGTTTATACATGTAGACGTAGATAAAAATAAATCACAAAATGTAATTTGGACATATTAATATGAAATCACCAGTTAACATAAAAGAAAAAGCTTACGAAAAGCAAAATAAGAAAATGCGGTCAGAGTATACATCTGAAACCGGTAAGAAATTAGGTAAAAGACTTACAAAAGGAACTAACAAGCGAAGAGTGTCGTTTGCTTGTAGATTTGCTGGTATGGCTGGAGCAATGAAAGATGCTAAAGGCGAACCAACTAAAAAAGCAATGGCACTAAAAAAGTGGGGTTTTGGTAGCGTAGAAGCAGCTAGAAACTTTTGTCAAAAAAATAAATCAAAAAAATCATGAGAAGTAGATCACCGTTTTACCAAGATAAATGTGCGGAAGCAAGAGCTAAGAAGAAAGCTGAGTACATGAAAAGAAAATCAAAAACATCAGTAAAAAGAGTTGATGGGAAAATGCAAAAATACGAAAAGCCTATTACTCCAGAGCAAAACTTAAAAGAGTTTAACCAAGAGATACAAGAGTTTGAATGCGTTGATGGACAGCTTAAAATTAAACAAGTAGAAAACGATTAATTATGGGGAAATTATTAGTAAAACTAGGATTAGCACTACAGTTGTGGTGGAAGAAGTTAATGTGTAAATGGAACTGGTTAGTGTCAAAGCTAATAGTAAACGTTGAGGACTGTCCAATAGCACAGTGCACCTGTAAAAAATAAGGAACAAAGATAACTGGGCGTACCATACCCAAAAGTTCCTGTAACCGAAGGGGATCTCAAACGAGGTCCCCTTCATTGTTTTTATCCATCACAGGCAATACAATCTTCACTCATAGCTTGTTGTGCTATATCACCGCGTAGTACTGATTCAGTTCTAGTATAGTACAAGGTTTTAATACCTTTTTTCCATGCTGACATATGCACCTGATTAATCCACTTTGGTGTAGCTACGCTAGGAAATGCTAGATTTAAACTAACGGACTGATCTATATACTGCTGCCGTATACCAGCTTGATTTACTAGTTCTAATTGATTTATTTCTTTAAACGTTTTAAAAACGTCTTTAGCTGGTACATCATGTGGTCCAACCATAATCCCGTCAAGCTCAGATAGACCTTGAACACTACCACCATCTGCCAGTATTTTATCCCAAGTTTCATTGTTGTTTATTTTAAGTTTTCTAAGTAATTTTAAAAGTGTAGGGTTTTTACGTATAAACGTACCTTTAGCAGACTGCTCTGTAAATACATTAGCAGCCCAAGGTTCTATTCCTGGCGAAATATTCCCGCTAAGCTTTGAATTACTAACAGTGGGAGCAATAGCGCGCAGGTGAGTATTACGCAAGCCAGTACCAACACACCACAAAGGCTCACCATAAACCTCAGCAAGATCTCTACTAGCCCGCTCGCTTTCGATTTTAATCTGCGAAAATATTTTCCTAGTTTCAAACTGAGCAAGCAGACCTTCAAAAGGAATAGCCTTTTCTTGGAGGTAGGTATGCCACCCAAGGACACCCAGCCCGAGTGCTCGTCCTTTGCTAGCAGAACGAACGGCATTTTCAAAACCTCTAAGTCCTTTGGCTCTTTGAATAAATTCCTCCATAACGCCATCAAGAAACCACGTGGCGTGATATATAAGGTTAGTACCTTTCCATTCATCATATTTAGCTAAATTTAATGACGACAAGCAGCATACAAAGCTATGATTCTCGTCTGTGTGTAATGTAATCTCTGAACATATGTTTGTCATATG
>Ga0181393_1000222_pt1 | contig 21111 bp, 20 predicted proteins | sample 16SPOviralmetaG_FD_130122 | JGI IMG/M metagenome (GOLD analysis project Ga0181393, IMG submission 130122) | Marine viral communities from the oligotrophic San Pedro Time Series (SPOT) site, San Pedro Channel, CA, USA - 16 SPOT_SRF_2010-10-21 | ecosystem: Environmental > Aquatic > Marine > Strait...
AAGTTAAGGAAGTCATCATGGAAAATGAGTTATAGGAGAGATTAACATGAGTTGGGAAAGTATTCTAAAAAATGATAGTTTTGAATCTATTACTGCTCGCCTTAGAAAACTAGATGGGGAAAGGACAAAAACAGAAATAACAATTTCAGAAAAAGTTCCTAAAGAATTAGAAAATATGGTTATGAATATGATTAGACAGAAAAAATATACCGATGAAAAATCTGTAAAATATAAAGATTATATTATTGACTATAATAAATATACAGATACATCTATTGACTTTGCTGAGCCGTTTTTTGGTTTTAATGGAGAAACTTTGGTAATTTCTAAAAGAACATCGGTATATTCTAATATGGCAGGGTATCCAATAAAAATTATTAAATTGGGAATTTTTGAAAGAGATGGGCAACCAACATTAAGAGACGGGTGATTAATATGGCAAAAGATGAAGTGCAAGATATTAGATTAGATATAATGGAAAAGCAAATACAGAAACATGATGAATTAATTCAGAGATTAAGTGAAAATCAGTTAGAGTTAAGTAGCAGATTAACTGAGTTAGCCTCATCAATAGAAAGTCAAAGCATGGTCATAGGTCAAGGTTTTGATTTAATGAAGAAGGTAATACTTGGATTAATGGCTATACTGACCACTATTGGTGCTGGAACACAGGTGATGTAAAATGACATGGGAAATTTTATTAAAAGAAAATATGGAAGAAAGAAAAAACAAATTACTTTCTGATATCGAGAAACTAATGAACCAAATTAAAACTGAAAAAGGGATTACTGAAAAAATGCGTAATCGTATCAGAGGGTTAGAAATGTATGTTGAACACCTTGCTGAAATGTTGGAGTGATATAAAATGAAAGACGGACATAAAGATAGCGTAAATGATAGAATGGTTAAGTGGACGGCACTACCGGCGGTTTATCTATGGTTAGCCGCAAGCGGAGCCGTAGTTGCTATGGGTATTATTAGGCCCGAAGTTGTTCTTGAAAATATTGAAGGGTTTATTGCTCTTATTGCAATTATTGGTGGAACTGCTCAACCAGCATTTGCTACCATGCTTGAACTTTGGAAGCAAGAACAACAAACAGAAACAGACTTGCATCCCTCAGTAATTGAATCTCAAACAAAGGTTATGGAGCAAAGGGCCGCTTTAGATAGAGAAATGGCTCTTAATGCACAAAAGCATAAGCACATGATGGATGCAGAAGAGCGTCGTGCAAAAATTAAACTTGTTGAAGAAGGCAAGGCTGTATTTAAAAAAGGTGATAAAAAATGAAGGAAGAAAAAATTGAAGAAACGATTGAAGATGTTGAGGACTTGGTAGAAGATGCTCTTGATATTGCTGAAGATTTAGGTTTAATTAGCGAAGATAACGCTGAAGAAATTATCGAAGGTCTTGAGAAATATAAGAAGAAGATTCTAATTCTCCTACCGACTCTTTTAGCGGCTATGATTTTAGTGCAATCTCAATTGTGAGGTGCATTAAATGATAATTCTTAAGTCTAAACTTGGGAATATTACAAGTAGATTTAAAAGAAATAGGCTCCCTACAAAGGAAGAAATTGAGGCTCTTTCTGAAGATGAGAAAGCCTTGGCTGCAAAATCTATGGACACAGTTATTACTGATTTAAGAAATCAATATACTAGTGCCAAAGAAGGTAGACCTATACCTGACAAAGTTATTTCTGGTATGCTAAATAGTAAAATCAAAACGATTAGTCTTAAAGAGATAGACGAAAGAATTTCTCAATTAGAAGAAATTAATAGACAATATTTTAGTTCTACTGACCCTTTGTATAATACTGAACAATTTGGTATCAAGTATGATATTCCAATTGAAGGTAAGACAAATAAAGAATGGACTACTGAAACTATTGAATCCCTATACAATCAATTAGGAGAAAGTCCCTCAACCAATCTTCTTTTTGCTTTATATTATTTTATCGGTAAGAAAACTGACGGTAGATTTAGTAGAGATAAGAGTAAATGGATAAGCAGTATTGGAAAAGAAATTTCAAGAAAAAACCCTAAACCCTTAGTAGAAATTTTTAAACTTAGATTGAATCCCGATGTTACAGATAACGTGGATAGAAAATTATTTAATTATTTTACAGACAAATACAAATATACCACATCAGGTATTAAACAAATTCCCGTTGATGATGAGCCCAAAGAAAGAAAAAGAACAGTTATTTCTGGAGAGGGTAAGGTAAGCGAAGAAGCCTATACCGATTCAGTAGCAAAGCCGAGAATGGCTTCGGGCAATTTAGTAATGGGAGAAAGGGTTTCTATTCAATTACAACTTAACCCAAATATTGACCAGAAATTAAACAGAATTAATCTTAGTAATTTTAGAGAACTTATTACAAACCTAAATAAAACAAACTCAAGTCAAGGTTTATTTTCATCGGCACAAGGGCCATACATTGATATTCTATATGAAGTGATGAGAGCATCGGGGATTAGCAATCTTGTTAGAGAAGTTCAATTATCAAGAAAGGGTGAAGCATCTCAAAAACAAAGGACAGAATACTTAACTAACTGGGCACTAAGTTATATTAACAAGAGAAGAGAAGAGGGCGATACGAATATTGGTGGCATTAACTTAGAGTCCAAAGAGGCTATTGACCCTTTAATTTCTAAAAAACTTGATGAAAGAAGTGATTTGGATAATGAAAGAATTAGGGATTATCACACCAATAAAAACCGAGCATTAGATTATCTTAAAAGACAGGTTAGAGTAGCAGACAGGGAAAATTTTGTTAATGACTACAAGGATTATGTTCGTGAAAGAAAAAGACTTGGTGATGAAATAAGTCAAGAATATGGAAACTCATTATCTAATATGTCTGTTGAAGAAAGAACAGAAAAATATAATGAAATTGTTCAGGACTTAAATCTAAGTAATATTACTGAAAATGATTTACAATATTACGTTAAGGCAGATTTTAGAGATTTATACAGCATTGTAAATAATTCAGCAATAAATTCACGATTTAAAAGAGCATTATTAACAGTCTTACTTGATGCTTATTTTGGATTAGACGAAGAAGAATATCAAACTACTGTTAATAAATTTATTACGGTTCAAGAAGAATATACAGATTATATTCCTACGGGAAAAATTTTCTCTAATAATGATAAGAATACTTTTATTGATTCTATGAGGGCTTTAATTACTATTTTTAGAAGGTCAGTAGATAGAACTGAAATGTCTGCATATAACAATGTATTCGATGACCTCGCAGGGGCATTAGAACTATCTTTAGATAAAGTATACGAAGAAGGAGTTGAGGAATTGCTTCTTGATGACGATGATAGATATGCTAATGGTGAGGAAATTGTTCAAGAATATTTAGATGAAGTGTTTGAAGACGTTCTTAGTGATATCAATTCCGAACTTGAGGCTCTTGATGATAAAATTTCAGAACTGCTACTTGACTCTTCAGAAGCCCTATTAGGAAAATTAAAACTAAACATTCAAGATATTGCAGAAGATACTACGGATAAATACAAAAAGCAAGGATTAACCGTTAAGGGTAGACCAGCAGGTATTAGAGAATATTTAATAAGCAGGGGTTATCTACAAACACCAAGACCCTCCTTTGAACTAACGGTGGGTAATAAGAAATATCTTATTGATGAAGAAGATAAGAGTGTTACAGATATGTATCAGGAAATAAAATATTATGAACAAAAGGAAATGGGTGGACAGAAGGTTTTAGATAAAGAAAACCCATTAAAGACAACAATCAAAGAACAAAAATTAGGTGAGTAAAATGGAACTTAAAGATTTGGGAGACGAAAAATTAATTTCAGCAATTATTACAAGAGCAAAGAAAGGTCAGTTCATGGATAACGAGAAGGCACAAGTGTTTCTCGAAAGAATAAATGAAAGATATGAAAAGGGACTTACCTTAAAAAAACTTAGTAATTTAATAACAAGAACACAGAGTTATATCGAAACTGTTGATGATATTTTTAATGTTGATACAGGACTAATTTCCGGTTTTCGCTTTGATAAGAAATTCCCAAGTGAGATGTCTCTTTCGTCAAGACCCTTAATTTTACCTACTGCATTTGCACAAGCAGTAAAAAATGTAAGAACAATTGAGCCTTCTGTTCAAGTTATTCGAGATAAAGAAAGTATTTTAGAAGCATTTGAAGATGCTAAATCATATAGACCCAACAGAAATATTGGTATTCTTATTCCTCCGGAAGCATTTGAAGCCTTAGATAGAATTGCCAGCACACTTGATATTGAAGTTGATGAGGATGTTCAATTTAAAAAACCTGCTGACTTTGCTTCGATTACTTCTCTATTAAAAACGCTAACAGAAATTACTAAATTATCTACCGAGGATAGAGAAAACTACTATAATTACTGGGCTCAGATTGAAGAAAAATTCAAATCCTTACAAAAAATAGAAACTATGCAAGAACAATTAGCAGAAGGTAGATATCAGTATGAAGATGTTGCGGAAGATAAGGAAGACCCTAAAACAAAAAAATTACGAGAGCAACTGCAATCAATAGGCGGTGAAAAAACAATTTTACCATCCTATATTTTAGAATTTAAACCTATTAGAATTAAAGAATACCCTAACGCTGTTAAAAGTATTATTTTACTAAATGAATATCTTTCTTCTATTGGTAAAGCATTACCAGAACAATATAAAAATCTACTACCCAACCAACAAATAGCAAGTCAGATTGAAACCACAGCACAATTTAATCCCGAAACGGGAGAAGTCTCACCAGAAGTAGACCCGGATTTAGTTGACGAATTAAAAGATGCTATTGATGCTCTCGAAGAAATGAAAAAGGATGTTTTAGTAGACCCTGTTTTTGCACTAATAAATAGAAATACAGGTGGTTTTAATGTTGATGAGGACACAATTGTTCAACTAAGAAAATTATTAAAAGAGCAACTAAGTTATTCCGAATTAGATTTTTTTGCAGAAGAAATGCAAGAACTTCTTGATGATGATATTGAGACATTTATTAAGAAATTTGAAGATAGAGTAACTTCGTCAAGCGATGAATTTTATATGCCCGTAATGGACTCATCCGATGTTGTTTCTTTCTTTAACAGTATAGGTGGTCTAACTATAACAGTAAATTATTTTCAAAATGGTGTTGTAAGGTCAAAAACATTTACTGAATATGAAAAGGCTGTAAAATTTGTAAATGAAAATAGTATCAAATTCTTTAAGATGTTATCATCTGTTCTAAAAATTCAAGAAAGAAGAGCAAGTATGCTTTCTAATCCAAAGACAGGGAAAAGAGAGAATACTAATATCGCATTTAGAGGCGGTCAAACAATACCTACTTCTGTTAAAGCACCCAAGATGGACGAAGATGTTGCCGCAGATTACAGAGAATTATTAGATATTATTGATGATTATTACAACAAGCCCTTGAATAGTTCATATGTTATTAGAGAAGATGTTCCTAATTTCTTTGATGACAAATCATTTAGAGATATTCCTGTATTACTTTCAAGAAATCCTATTACTCTTACATCTATTGCCATGCTTCAAGGTATTGCTCCATCTGTTTCAAGGCAAGATTACCTAAACATTATTAATTTACTAACTTCATTAGAAAATCCCGACGATTTAGTATATACAGATTTACTAAATGATAAATTTGAAGATGCTTTAGACTCATATGTTAAATTTTGGGCCTTGGTAGCAGTAGTGGCTAAGGATGGAGAATTTGATTTAATTGAACTAAGAGATGAAGCATTGATAATTCTTGGTGATGTTTTATATGAAGTGGCTAAAGAAACAGTTAGTGATTCCGAACTTAACAGACTTACATTTGCAGGTGAACCTATTAAGTTCTTAAATGAAGAAATGTCAAGTAAAAATATTCAGATTAGAGGACTATTACCATTACTGGGGCAAGAAGAGTGGAAAACCTATGTTAAAAATTTAGGTGAGGAACAAAAGGGATTGAAAAGAGCATATGAGAGATTGCTAAATCTTCTTAAGGAAAGCGATGTTAAACTTGCAGGTGATTTAACCCTTGCTATGTTAGAAGCAAATGATATGCTTAGAAAAATGCAGGGACTAAAAATATCTATGGGACAAAGAGATATTACGGATATTGAAGACTTAGATTATATAATTAGTAAAATTAGAAAGGAGCACAATGTAGATTTATACGGTGTGGATATTTACAAAATTGTTAAATCTCAATCTTCTTTTAATGATGTTGCTAATACATTTGGTCTTTCTCCTGAAATTATTTATAAAATTAAGGGGATGTTTAGATGAAAATAACATTTGAGATTTCTTCTGCACCTATTCCGGAAGCACAGATGCTTCAGAAATTTAAAAATGATTGGGGATATATTAGAGCACCGAGAGGTTCACCAAAAAGAAAATTAACATTTAAGCCCCCTACCCTTGAATATTTCATTGCTACTATTATAACTCCAGAAAAATATAAGGGGAAAATTGCTGGTTATTGTGGAGTAGGTTATTACAATGACCTAATTACTGACGGAGGGGCATATACATTGGGAGGAATGGCCGCAGGTGTGGAAACGGAGGGTAATGCTATTGATGTGCGAGGAAATGGTGTTTATACGGCTTTAAGAGATAAAAGAAATAATTACATCGAACCAAAATCTGTTAGTAAGGAATTACCATTTTTGGTTTTACTTGCAAAAACTTCTAAGGCCCGTCCTTATTATTTAGATAGAGGATATGTAGAAAATTCTGAAGGTATTCCTTCTTGGGCCTTGAGTAGTGTTCAGGGAAGAAACTGGTTTGTATATAATGAGAACAACGATAAGGCTATGAAAAAGGCTTGGAAAATATTGAAGAATAAGAAAATTGATGTGGGTAGGCTATACGCTGAAGAAGATATGATTAAATTTGATTTAAAAAAACTATTTGAAAATCGTTATTTATTAAGAGAGAATACTAGACAGCGAGCAAATATAGATGGTTCAATTGAATTCGATATTATTTTAAGAGAAATTAAAAGAAAATATCCCAATATGACACCAGATAGACTTAGAGATTATTTAGATGAATTTGAATATTATGGTCCTACTCAAACAAGAGATGGAAGGCGAGATGTTTATTTTACTATGAGGAAGTGAGGAATAATGGACTTACTAACCGAAATGGATTTAGAAATGTCAAAGGGAAACTTCCCTTATTTCTTTGAAAAGGTTCTTGGATATGAATTAGCAGACTTTCACCAAGAATGGTTAGACCTTGTAAATAACACATCACGCACAGTTATTATTTGTTCAAGAGACCACGGTAAATCTGTTTTCTTCCATTCGTGGTGTGTTTATCAATTATGTTTTCAAGAACCACCATTTCAAATGCTTTACATTTCCTCTAATCATAAACAGACAATGGTTCACATGAAAGATATTGACCGTATGTTCACAAATATTCCCCAATTAAAAAAATTTAAACCGAGAGGTGGATGGGCTGTCGGTGCTATGCGTTTAACAAACGGTAATGAAATACTTGAGCGTTCAGTAGGTTCTCAAATTCGTGGCCTTCACCCTCAAGAAATTATTATTGATGACCCTCTAAAAGAGTTTAGTATGACCGCTATCCAAAGAGTTACTGATTGGTTTTGGGGAGATATGATTCCTACACTTCACCATACTGCTGCTCTTAGAATGGTTGGAACACCATTTACATATACAGATATTTTCGTGCAGTTAGAGGAAAATCCCGCATACAATGTAGAAAGATATCCAGCAATTAAACAAGACGGGACAGCATTATGGCCTAACCGTTGGAATCTTGAGATGCTTCAAGAAAGAAAAATTGAAATAGGTTCTTCTAAATTTACAAGAGAATATTTGTGTGTTCCTATCAGCACCAATACTATGCTTTTCCATCCTGATGCTATCAATGCTTGTAAGAATGAGTATGCTTCGCTTGAGAGCGTTCATAGAGAAGGCTATCGCTACTACATAGGATATGACCCTGCTATTTCAGCAAACGGAGACTTTACGGTAATGATGGTCTTAGAGGTAGATGATAATATGAATAAACAAGTTGTGCATATGCTTAGAGCAAAGGGTCTTGATTTTAGAGAACATATACAACATGTCATGGAACTTTGTAGACGATATAAGCCTGAAATTGTTATGATAGAGACAAATACATTTGCAAAGGCTTTTGCTATGGAACTAAAAAATATCTCAGATTTCCCTGTTAAGGAATTTACAATGAGTCGTAAGAAAAAGGAAGAGATTATCCTTAACCTTCAGATGAATATTGATAATACTAAAATTGTTTTACCTATGCAGAATGAAACATCAAGAAATGTTTCTAATCAGATTATTCAAGAATTGGGTGCTTTTGGAATTAATGCTCATGGTAAAATTGAGGGAGTCGGGGCGCATGATGACATCGTTATTGCCTTGGCCTTGGCTAATTATGCTACCAAAACATTTAGCGATACCTTTTTAGACATTGATAGTAGTGGATTGTTTAACACTCCTACCGAACCTAAGCAGACCGGAGGTGCATTTTATGGTATTAATTTTTAAAGAAGATAAGGATTTTAATGTTGAAGAAGTTGAGGAAGCACTCAACCAAATTAAAAGAGTTGAACAACAGAAGACGCAGTTAGATGCTACTGTTAAACCCATTAAAGATAAAATTAAAAGTAGTTTAAATAAATCTAATTTTGATAATTGGATTACAAGACAATATAATAATGAAATTGATATTATTAAGGAAATTTCTAAGGAATATAATATTAACTTAACAGAAGCAACAAAATATATTCAACCTTTACCTATTGAGCCTCTCGTTGAAGGAAAGTCAATTCCTATTATTGTTAAAGAACTTAGAAATATGAGAAGAAAATTAAAGGGAGATAATAGAGATAAACTGTCTAAAGGTATTGACCATTTAATTACAGCATATGAAGAGTATCTACAAAAATCTTTAGACACAGTTTATTGGTTAAAACCATATCAATTAGGATTTAAAAAGATGGGTCATAATCCTTCTCAAATTCATAAATTGTATAATATAAAAGACGGAGAAACTCGAAGTAAAATTATTGAATTATGTTGTAAGATGTGGGAAAACGATTTAGAGAAGAAATCTCTTAACTATGGAACAGATTATTCTAATAAACATAATAATTTTATTATTGCTAAGAAAGAGTTAAGAAAACTTCTAAAAAATATTCCTCATCAATCTATTAGAAAGTCTAAAAAGGAACAAATTGAAAGTAGTGTTTTTCAAATTATTTCTAATAATCAGGGATTATCTTCAAGTGAAGTTCATTCAAGATTAACACCAAGTCATTCTAAAATTTCAACTCCTCAGTCTATATCTAAGGTATTGAAAAAGATGAAGGCTACAAAGGTAGACAATGAATACTACTTAGTAAATAATTTGATTAAGAAAGACCTTTATTCTTATGTTGCAGGTTTTATTGATTCAGATGGTTTTATTACTATGGATTCAACATTATCACCAAGAATCGGTATGATTGCTACGGGTAATAGAGGTAGGGCCTTCTTTGAAGAATTAGAAAAAGAACTCAAGTGTGGTCGTTTGCACCTTGACCAAAAGGTAGGACAGAATAATAGAAGTCAGCATAGGCTAAACTTTTACAAGCAAGATGATATTTTACATGTTCTTGAAAAATGCCTACCACATCTTAGAATGAAACATTCGCAGGGTAAATTAATTCAAGAGGCTATCAGAATTAAGAAAAATTATAAGAAGGCAGAATGGGCTAAACCAAGACTTAATGAAATTTTTAAATTAATTAAATATGAAAATTGGAAGGACTCGGTTAAACAGGGAGCAAAGGAGTTTGAAAAATATGGTATTGACCCTGAGGTAGTAGTTAAATACCATGATAATTCTAAAATGCAACTAATGGATAGTCTTGATAGTGGGGTGGAATGATGGGTCTTAGAGATTATCTTTCTGGATTTGTTAAGCGTAGGACACCTACCCCAAATCAGAAAGAAGTGTATAATTTAGGCATTCAGGAAAAGCGACACATTCAGCATATAATGGGGCCAGTATTATACGATGTTGCTAATCAATCTACTATCGTTAGAACCTGTATTACTCAATTGAAAACAGAAATTTTTAGAAGAGGATTTGAATGGAAAAAAGCATTCTATAAGATTTGTAGTAAGTGTGGAACCAAGCACGAAAAGGAAACTGATACTTGTAGAAATTGCGGTTCGGCAGAATTAAGACTCCCTTCACAAGACCAAATGACATATGCAGAAAAATTCTTTGAAGGATATATCAACAGGTCGGAACAAAAGTTAATTGATGTTCTTAAGGAAATTGAAACCGATTTAAATATTGCCGATGATGCTTATTTGATTTTAGTTAAGGAATACTACCTCGATGAAAAGGGTAAGGTTGTCTTACATAAAATTAAAGAAATGTATAGGGGCGACCCACTAACAATTTACATTGACATTGATGAGGAAGGCGATAGAGGTGAAGCACATTATACCTGTATTACTCATCGTGATATTTATGAGACAGACTCATTAGCAAGATGTCCTCATTGTAATTCCTCTCTTGAACCTGTTCATTATATCAATAGAGTTCACGGAAAGAATCAATATTTCGTTAAGGATGAAGTTATCCATCTGAGCAAGTATAACCCCTCAAGACTTTATGGATTCTCACCGGTTCTAACACTATGGAGTCATATTACTACACTTATTGCTATGGAAAATTATGTCAATACATCATATACAAAAGCAAGAGCACCAAGAGGTATTCTTGCTGTTCAAACTAACAACATGGAATCTTTAGTTAAGTATTGGAAAGGCGTTAAAGAAAAGTTAGAGAAAGACCCGCACTATATTCCTATCATGGGTATTGAAACAGAAGGCGGTTCAAGAGGTTCTATTGAATGGGTTCAGTTTATGAACACATTAAAGGAAATGGATTATATCAATGTTAAGGATGATTTAAGAGACAGAATTGGTGCTTTTTACGGTGTTAGTAAAATCTTCCAAGGAGATACCGCTACATCGGGTGGCCTTAATAACGAAGGTATGCAGATTTTAGTTACTAATCGTTCTGTTGAATTAGCGCAGAATGTATATAATCAATATTTATTCCCATTTTTACTTAGACAATTTGGTATTACAGATTGGACTTTGACGCTATTGCGTTCAGAAGAAGAGGACAATGTAGCCGAATTAAGAAGAAGAGAAATTGAAATTAATATTGCGGCTCAAATTAAAAATCTTGGGTTTGAAGTTGATATGGATGAGGATGGAAATTTCATCTATTCAAAGCCTATACCGAAAGACGAGGAGCCTAAACAAGTTGTAGGTGGAGACAAAGTTGAAACTGACCCCTATGCGGGAACAAATATTGATGCTTCACAATTAGGACAAATGCAAGAACAAGCACTTCAAGGTGGTGGGCCTAAACCACAGGAGAATCCACCAGCAACAAGAAATAAACCATCAATGAGCGTTGGCCCTCCTAATAGAAATATGGGATTGCCAAAAGAAGCAGCAAATAATAATGTAGATAGAAGAACAGAAAGAAGAGTTGGTTAAAAATGAACTGGGAAAAGGTAATAAAAGAAATTAGAAGAAAACCTCCTACTAAAGTAGCGGGTGGCGAAATGACAAACAGAGAATTGGATGAAGCCATGACAGAAGAAGATAGTCAATTGGTTGCTGATACGAGAAGAGATACGTTAGAAGCAATTTACAAAATCTTAAAAGATATGGGTGAAACTGAACTTGTTGAAATTTTAGAAGAAAGACTAAAGGGGATGAGATAAATGAATAACGATATCATTAATAGAAAATTAAACGCAGCAAAGGAGCAGATTGAACGCCTATCAAAGAAAGTCAATCAAGCACCTAAAGAACCAAAGCAGACTGTAAATACAATTCCTGCTGGTGTTCAAGAACATCCACCTGTAAATAAGGGAATTAACGAACAGGCGATTCCGGGTTTTATTACAGGCGGTCGTAAATTCGATAAGAAAATGAAGGAAGTCTGAATATGTCTTGGTTGGATATTCTTAAATCTAATTTAACTGAAAATCAGTTAAAGGAATTGTTTAACAAGAATACCCGTGAAATTAAGATAATGAAAGAGATTCATAAAAAATTAGAGGAAAGAAGTATTACCTTTTCTTTTAGTGGGGCCGGTAAAGGCCCTTATTTATTTATATCAGACTTACCTAAAAAGTTTCTTGATAAATTTACTAAATCTTTAAAGCCTTTTGAAAATCGTATAAAAAACGATAAGGAAAAAAGTAAATTCGAAGGATTAAGCAGGAAGCAACAACTAAATGTTCTTCTTAGTTATGTTCAAAAGCCTATTAAAGAATTAGGAAAGTATATTGAAAGAGAAGACTTAGAAAAGTTTCATCTAAAATCTCTAATTAATTCTGATTATAAAGGTGAAAATAAAGAAGAAATTTTACAGGAATTAGAAGATGTTTTTTCTGAAACAGGTAAATTCTTTACAGAAGAAGCAATTGCACAGAAGGATAAGGAGAGAGAAGAGGCTACGGGATTAAGTGAAAAACTTAAGAGAAAGGAAAGAAATAAAAGAAGAGAGGGTAGGAAGGTTAGCACTTCATCATCCCGCATAGATTCCTTTGAAGAAACTTATCCCGAAAGCGCACAGATGTTTCGTGAATGGCTTAAAACTCAAAAAGAAACAACTGTATTAAATGAATTACTAAGTTTAGTAGGAAGTCCTTCTGCTGGAGATATTAAGACTGTGGGTAGATTAAAGAAATTTATTTCAGAAAAGAATTTATCTGAAGAAAATAAAAGAGACTTAACCGCTATTGCTAATAAAATGAATTCTGAACTTACTGCAAAGCCAACGAGTAATGCATCTATTTCCCCTAATGCTATTGAAATAACTGCTAAAGGTCTTAGAGTAGGACAGGCAAGCAAATTAGGTAAAACTGTATTAAATATTACATACGGTGATGATAGAACACAAAAATTTGAAAGAAGGCAGAAAGACTTTTTATCAAGATTTGAAAAATTAGATTTAACTAATGAAGCATGGTATAACAATACAAGAACACGAGAAATTTATGAATATTGGGTTGAAAAAACATCTTTTAAAGGTTCATCAAAAAAGTTTGTGGAACTAAGTGAAAAGGATAAAATAAAATATATTAACGAAATTAGAGAAAATATTCCTGATTATCCTACCGACCCAAATGCTAGTGCTACTCTTTATTCAAGAGTCTTTAAAGATAAAAGTGGATATATCATGGATGATAGTAGAAAGGAAGAAGATTTTGCTTATTTCGCACAAGGTATTAGAGATGGTCTTACAGGAGGTCAATCTTCAAGAAAGGCCTTTGACTTTAATACACTTAGAAGATTCAATCAGATTACTTTACCTGCAATTATTAATGCAGTTAAAAAGGGTGTTTTTATTACAACAGATAGAGAGGGCAATCAAAAAATTGAAACAAGATTAGGCCCTGTCATTTCAAGGGAAATGAATAAACTTGATAAAACTTCTGAAGGTAAGAGAGAAATTATTTCTGTTCTTTATGATGTTGTTAAAGGTAAGAGTTTATCAAAAAAATATCAAGGTTCGGATAAAGAAGTTCTTGGAAAAATTGAATCAAATATTAGAGACCAAGTTAAGGAAAAGGTTCCTAATGAAAGTGGAAGGTCTATTATGTATTTCTTAGTAAAAACATTTTTACAAATATACAAAAAAGAAGGTATTCTAAGTGGTCTTCTAAATAACGATGATTTAATTAATATTGAATATTTAACTACATCTGAAGTGCCAAAGAAGATGGGAGAAAACATTCAAACTATTCCTAAGGAAGAAGTAAAGAAATCTCTTGACAACCTATTAGTGGTTCTCGGTGAAGAGGATGAGATTATTATCAAGGAAGATGTTGGGCTTATCCTTGAGTCTCTTGACAAGAAACAGAAGAAAAAGGTTAAGGCAATTTTAAATATCGCAGACCCAACAGAATACTTTGGACACGATTTCCTCAAGTTATCCGAACTGATTCGTTTATTGAAAACATTAGGCGTAGTAAAAGGCGACAAAAAGTTGAATAAAAAAATTATCAGATATGATGATGAGAACGTGAAGGTAGTAAAGTTGGCCGCAAGATTAAGAAAAGATTACGAAAGACTTTACAATGATTTGAGAGAAATGGTATACCCTAAAAGTGGTGAATAAAATGGATGAACAATTAATAATGTTATTAAAAGAATTAGTAGAGAGAGTCAAGAACATAGAAACAACCGTCTTTGATGATGACAATGTTTTAATGAAATCAGGACTTGTAAAAGTTGAGAGTGCAAGACCATCAATTCAAAAGGCCGGAAGAGTCCCAGATGCTGAGACAATAGCAAAGATGGACTGGGCTGACATTGATGAAATGGTTGTAAGATTGGCAGGTGAATAAAATGGATTACAATAGTAAAAATGAATTAACGATGGACTTTACAGATGATGCTCGTGGTGAAGATAAAATTACAGCAGTATTGACACAATTGGTTGAGATTGGTAATTTACTTTCTAATCATCTTGGTAGTAATATTGACCCAAGTGATAAGAAAATTACCGGTAAGGCAAAAAGCCCCACAAAGGTTGATGTTGGAAGAATGGCGCAGAAACCACTAACGGAAACTCAAGCAAAAACAGCAGGGGCCGTCTATAAAAACAGACAAATGCCTACAAAAGATTATACAGGTATGAGCATTTCTAAGGATGACATTGATTCTGCTGTTGATGAAAACATGAAAGAATTTCTAAGAAGAAATCCCGGTCAAAAGAAAAGAGATAGAAATAATACGGATGATGAAGAAAAGGTTCTCATTTCTTTAGCAAGGTTTGGTGATAGTGAAGAAAAATTAAATCCCGCTATGACGGCACTATCTGTATTAGGTAATGATGAAAAGATGGCTAAGGCTAATCCTCTAACAACTTCAGAAGGCAAGGTTCTATTAACTGCCCTTAATGATGCGGCAAATAAACTACGAGCATTTTTATCTACAACAAAAATTGATGCAAGAAGAGCACAAATGCCACAAGATATGCGTTGAGGTGGTTAATTGCCACCAGAAACGGGTAGGATTGACCCTTTATCAAGGTCATTAAGAGATTTATACGATAAGGTAAGAGTTTCTTATCTTAGTGCAAGAGAAAGACCAAAGGACTACAAAGATGAGTGGTCTAACACTATCGAAGAAATTCGTGATAAATGGGATAGCCCTAACCCAATTGGTGATTTGTTAAGGGATGAATTATCGGAATCTTTAGTTTATAGTGAAGAGGCTAAAAATCCTCAAGGTGCTAAAGCAAAAAGAATTTATCAAAATTTAAAAGAGGTTCAAGAACAGACTTCATTTAATAAAGACCCCTTTAGAAAGAAATTTGGTGATAAATTACCAAAGTTATTATTAGAAGATACTCAAGTTTATGCCATGTTTTTACATTGGGCTTATAGAGCAGGTAGGGGAGCACTTGATGGATGGGGTGATGTTGGAGATAGAGAAGATGATTTTACAGAAGGTTTTGTAGGATTAGACTTAACCGATGGAGAATTATTTAGATGGCTTGAAAAAAACTATGATGCTGATGTTAAGCGTTTGAAGAGAAAAATGCAACCTGCAAGAGAAATGCTATACGAAGTTTATACCAAAGAAAATAGTGCTTCTTCTTGGCAAGAATTAACAGATACTAAGAGAATCCTAAAGGCATTTGAAAGGGTAATTAACATTAATAATATTGAATGGTTATCTAATGGACCTGACGACCCAAGTTCACTTATTGTTAGTTATAGTGATTTAAAAATTGACGGTGGAGAAGAACAAAGTATCATTACCGAAAAAATTGAGGACTTCTTAATTGCTGAATATGGAGATAGAATTTGGAATTTTAATTATACTATTGAAGGTATTGATAAAGATTTTTCACTAAAAAATGCTATGCTTAAAGAGGATAAAGAGTTAAATGAATTTATTATTCCCAACAAACCCATGTATCGTATTTTTGAAATTGACGACATGAAAGAAATTAAAGGCTTTTCTGGCGAATACATAGTGCAGGAAAAGTATGATGGTATGAGAATACAAATTCATAAAAATAAAGAAATTAAAGTGTTTTCATTTAATAAGAATGACATTACGAGAAAGTTTGATAAGCAAGTAGAAATTATGAGAGATGAAGATTTCCCTGAATGTATTTTAGATGCCGAAGTTGTTCTATATGAAAATGAAGAACCACTACACCGAGCAGATACAATTTCATATATCAATTCAAAAAAGGATGATTCTGCCTTTGAACTAAGGGTTCATGTCTTTGATATTATTCGTTTGAATGGTGAACATATTTGGAAGAATAAATTAGAAGAAAGATTACAATCTCTTATGGGTAATTTTAATAAAGTTTCTCATAGACAAATGCAGTTTCCTACAAAATCTAACACAAGAGTTGCAGACTCCTTAGAAGAAATCGAAGAGTATGCTTTAGAAATTATGAAAAATCCTACATCCGAAGGTGTAATTATTAAGGATGCTAAATCATCATACATCGTAGGAAAGAGAAAGAATCCAAAGTGGGTTAAGTGGAAGAAATTTGTTGATTTAGATTTAATTATTTTAGATGTTAGAAAGAACAAAAATGGAACATTTAGTTATACATTAGGTGCTGGGCCCCTCAGTAATGAAGAATACAAACCAATAGTTAGATATGAAAATAAAGATTATCTAAATGTAGGTAAGGCTCTAAATACAAAAATTACTTCAGAGAAGGGTAATATTATCCGTGTTAAGGTTGATGAAGTTAAAAGAACTAAAACTGGATTCTCAATTTATAGTGCTAAGGTGATTGAAAAACCAGAAGTTAGCGAGCCGGAAAAAATTATTACTTTAGAATTTTTATCTAAGGATAATAAAAAATCTGCATCAGATTATTCTATCGAGGCACTTAAAAAATCATATTCAATTACTGATAATATACATGGTGTAGTAGATTTAAATGCATCATATACTAATGATGGATTTGTATTATCAGGATTTTTACAAGATAATCTAATGTCAAAAAATGCCATGATTGATATTGATTTGTGGAAACAAGAACTTGCTGAAATCTATAAAAAAGATAGTGGTAGATTGATGAGTATCGTTGCGGAGATTGTCAATGAAGGTGAAATTTCAAAAGAAGAATTGATTAGTAGGGTCAAGAAAAGAGCACCTGAAATCATAAAAAGAATTTTTTCTGATGGAGATTCGGACAAAGGCATACTCAAATATATTAAGGAAAGAGGAGAAGCCTTTGGTGTTTTATATAATAAAGATAGACAAAAATTCTATCACGATGATAAAACATTAGTCAAAGACCCTGAAGTAATAGGTAAAATGGAAAACAATTCCTACGAAATCTGGAGAAGAGAAGATGGTGATTTAAATTTTATTTATCAAATTAAAGATAAAACATTTTCTTGGAGAATTGAGCAAGATAAAATTGAAGATATCTATGAATTATTTGGTAAGGCTGAAAGGTATCTTGCAGAATACACTAAAGATGTTGATAAAACAAAAAAGGTTGACGAAGGTGAAATTAAAGTTGGTTCTCAAAGAGATGGGTATCACGAATATTTCTTAGAAGGGAAAATGTATTCCGGTAAAATTCATTTCCGTGTTGTAAAAATTATGGATGAAGATAAATGGATTGTATTTACAGGCTACAAAGAAGAGCCAACCGATAAGGATAGCGACGAAGGATTGTGGAATATTACCGAAGATAAATATATAAATATTACATTTTCTGAAAAATAACCCTATTCCTTTATATAATAGTTAAACAGATGTATAACCATGACTCTTAAGGTAAGGCCTATCCGATTAGGCAATACTCCTTCCTCCGGTTCGGAATTAGTTATTCTAAAAGGAACTGGAAAAGATATGGTCATTGCTGGCTATGCATCCGTTGATGTTGTAGATAAGCAAAACGATTTAATTACATTAGAAGCCCTACAAGAGGCTTCTGACAAATTTATGAAAAGTGATTATAAGAATGTTATGATTACTCATTCAAATGTGCAAGTGGGAGAAGTTATTGACACTTTCACAGATACAAAAGGCAATGTCCTTAAAACGGGCGTTGATGATACAGGATTCTTTGTGGTTATCAAAATGAGGAACGACATTGAGAAAGCGAAGGAGGTTAGCCGTGATATTAGGCGAGGCAAACTTCGTTCTTTCAGCATTGGTGGACAGGCTATTAACAAGCATAATGTTCACGACCCCGATATTGGAACATACAAAGAAATAGATAAACTAGAACTCCACGAAATCACTATTTGTGAAGAAGGAATTAACCCTGAAGCCAAATTTGAGATTGTGAAAGAAAACAAAAAAGGAAGTGAAAATATGACCGACGAAATTAGTAAGGCTTTGGCCGAATTTGAAGACATTGTGAATCAACTCCGAAATCAAACGATTTTGAAAGATGATGCAGATGACGAAAAGATGGAAGAAGATGAAGAAATGATGGGCACTATGAAAGACGATGAAGAAGATATGTCTTACAAAGCCGAAGATGAAGAAATGATGGACGATGAAGAAAACATGGCTGAGGACAAAGAAAGCAAGGCTATGGATTCTATCGTTTATGGACACAATGCAACTGGACAAAAAATGGGAGAATCTAATCTTACGGGTCGCTATGATTCGGAGTTTAGCCAATTCCTTGCACGAAAGTCCGAGCAAATTCAATCCCTTGACCTTTCCGATGAAAATATCGCTAAGGCTTATGCTCAATTCAAGGCCGAGAAGGAAGAAGAGAGAGCATACGATGTTATCAAGGAACAATTTGAGGCTCGTTATCAGACTGAATTAGCAAGTGAGGCAAACGCTATTGCAAAGGAAAACTATGATGCACACTCCGAAGTGGCTGCATTAAAGAACGAATTTGCAGAATTGCGAAAGTCTCTTAACACCCATAAGGAAGTTATTGCAAAGCAATCTGTCCCAACCACGCAACCAGCATTGAGTGAAGATGTCATCGCTAAGATGAGCAGTATTCACGAAATGTCTTGGGATGAAATTAACGAAATGGTTCGTGAACTACAATAAATAAAGGAAGTGAAAAAATGTCAGGATTAAATCAAATTAGAACAATTCAAGATTTGGAAGCCGCTACATACGGCAACCTCGGAAGCAACAATCTTATGAAAGCATATGGAATTGGCGCAGGTGTGAATCAAGGAATCCATTCGGATTCTAACGCTGGTGCATTCTCAACCAATGCTCTTTATAACTTAGTGTATGGACAAAAAGTATGGTCTATGCTAAACCGTGAAATTAACGCATTTGCTATGCTACCTAAGAAGCCTTGGTCTTCTTCAGGTTGGCGAGTTCTTATTGAGCGAGCAATTGGTGGAACTGGTGATGTTCTTTCTATTACTGGTGGAACTGGTCAAGGTTCAATTACGCTGAACGACATTGGTGGTGTTGCTGAAAATGCCGCTTTTACTACCTCAGTTACTGATGAACTTTCGCCTATCGCTCCAAAGTATGATACGCTATACTGTTCGCCTAAGACTATTGCACATCAGTTTGAATTGAGTGAATTGGCTGCTGCTATGGCTCAAATTGATGACGGTATTGGCGACCTAATGGCCGCTTACCGTGAAGAAGTTGGTGTTACTCACGCAGAAATGATGAATCTAATGCTTCTTACGCCTATGGAATCCCTTTCAGATGGAAGTGGAGCCAATGTTGGTGCCGCTAACCTAAATTCCCTCTACAAAATTGTTACAAACAAGGCTGAACTGGAAAACGCAGATGGTGGAAACCTCTATGCAGGTGCTATTCCTACCGGACTAAAAACTCTTTATGGTAAGGATAGAACCGCCTCCGCTAACTCTTGGTTGGATGCTTATACCGACCACGGTGATTATTCGGGAAGCCGACGACCTCTAACTTTGAATATGCTTAACACGGCTCTCCGTGAATTGCAAATTCGTGGTGCAAGTCCAAAGGTTATTCTAACAGGATATGACACTATTCAGGCTCTCGGAGAATTGCTACAATCTCAAGAGCGATACATGGGCAGAACCGAGGTTCTTCCTACTGTGAATGGAATTAAGGGTGTCAAGGGACGAGAAATTGGTTTCAAGGTTGCTACTTATCACGATATTCCTATTATCCCATGTAAGGAAATGGGTTCAACGGGAAGTGGCTCAGGTCTTTCGGATATCTTTATTCTTGATACCGACCACCTTCATTTCGCTACGCTTAAGCCTACTGAATACTTTGAAGGCGGTATTGATTCCGGCGACCCCTTCGGCGTTGGAAAACTTGGAAACCGTGGTCTATACAGAACCATTGGTGAAGTTATCTGCACTTGGACAAAGGCACAGGGTAAGATTACCAACCTCTCTTGAGGTTGTTTGGTGAATTATAGAGGTGAATAAAATGACAAATACTGTTACTTTAATTGCAGACCACTTGGGTTCTACAAGACCTCGTGTTCAAGGCACCGAATATATTGTTGATGCTGTTGTTAATATTACTGACTTCGACCAAGCAACAACTACTACAGGAAATTTTGACCATAACCTGAATACCTTTTTGAGGACTTCGGGAACTGCTCTACCTACTAATTTAATTGTAGGGCAGAATGTGATTATTTCAAATGCTGCTACGGGTTCAAATGACGGAACGGTTACTTTTGTTTCTCTTGAGGCAAATAACCTAACTCTAAGTGCTGTTACTGCCAGTAATACTGCTGATGAAATCACTCTAACAATGGACCAAGAAGTTATTCCGTATTCTTCATTTGGTTTAACTAAGGTTTCTCAAGTTCAAATTTTAGGACAACAAGACGACACACTTCTTTGGTGTGTTGAATTAGGAACCACCGGAGAAACAACTATTGCAGACCATTTGGTTTTGAAGTGTAATACGGCTTCTTCCGGTGCTCAAGCAACTGGTGCGGCTGGAACCATTCGTGTTCGTTTAGTCGGACAAATCGGCCTTTGAGGTGATTAAATGGTTCGTGTAAGATACACATTGGGTCAATGCCGTGTATACGGAAAGGAGTTTTACCAGAATGTTTGGTA
>Ga0181393_1000230_pt1 | contig 20866 bp, 37 predicted proteins | sample 16SPOviralmetaG_FD_130122 | JGI IMG/M metagenome (GOLD analysis project Ga0181393, IMG submission 130122) | Marine viral communities from the oligotrophic San Pedro Time Series (SPOT) site, San Pedro Channel, CA, USA - 16 SPOT_SRF_2010-10-21 | ecosystem: Environmental > Aquatic > Marine > Strait...
AGAGAAAAAGGGAGCAGGAGCTACTGCTAAAGCTGTTTGACCAGTAATAACTGCTGGATCAAGATCACTTGCAACAACTGCTTTGTTAGCTGGTTTGTTTCCAATATAAGCCAATTAAAACTCCTATGTAATTTCCATTATAGAAAGTGTGCCTGATAATTTATCAGCAACAGAACAATCAATTTGTATTTTGTCTCCAGCTTCTAATACAACTTTACCACCAGATAAAAGCTCTAATGAACTTCCAGATGGTATAGATACATCTTTAACTAACATTGATGTGCCATTAGCTACATTGTTAGCACCACCTCTATTTGATGTTGTAGAAACTAATTCTACTTCTGCTGTGATTGCTGTTGTATGAATATTTGCAAGTACCAATCCTAATACAACTGTTGTCGTACTAGTTGCTACTGTGTACATAACATAAGGAGTTCCTGCTGAAGCAGGTTCTGCTGCAAATGTTACTGTCTTAAATGTGTTCGCCATTTTTTTTGTTACTCCTTAATTATTGTTTTATATATTATCCTAAAGCTATTGCAAGAGCTGTAGGGTCGTCAGTTGAAAATCCTTGAGCTGACATTAATGTTACTACTCTTGATAAAGCTGCTTTTCTATTAGTACCACCAGCTCCATCATCTACCACAATTAGATCAGATGTAGTTAGGTCTGCACCAATATCTGTACCACCATCAATATCCATAGCTGCTAATGGTAAAGTTCCTGTATCACCAGTTCCAATTAAAGTTCCTGTAGCAGTTGGTAATGTTAAAACTGCTGAACTAGCTGCCGAATGTGGAGCTGCTTGTAATGTCTGTGCATGAGCATTTGATGATTCACAATAAAATTTTACTTTAGAAACACTACCAGTTCCTGTTTTAATTTCTACTAAACCATCTGTAACAGCCACACCACCTGATGAACCATCACCATCTAATAAAACTTTACCAGATCCATTAGGTAATACAGATATATTACCATTAGATACTGATACAATATCAGAAATAACTGGTGAAGTTAAAGTTTTGTTTGTTAAAGTTTGTGTACCAGTAAGAGTAACATCACCAACATTAGATGGTTGAACAACTGTAAATACAATATTTACTGAACCAATAGAGCCAGAGTTATCAGTAGTGCATAAAAATATTTTATCTGCATTAGTTGAACCTTCTTGAACAATAACTAATTGTCCTGCTAATTCTGCAACAGTATCATAATCTGTATCTCTTGTAGCAGTACCAGAAGCTACAACATTATATATACCATTTTCAGTAGCATCTGTTTGATCTTTTACTAAAACTTTATTTCCTGTAGCAAGTGTAATACCATCTAATGTATCACCATTTTCTAAAGCATTTGATAAATTAATATTTGCTGTTGTTGCTACTCTTGTAATAATTCTTGTTTTTAATCCTGTAACTAAATTATCTACATAATTTTTTGTAGCTGCATCTGAACTTGCTGAAGGTGAGCCAAGACCTGTAATTGTTCCACCAGATATAGCTACACTATTTGAAGCTTGAGTTGATATAGTTCCTAGTCCTAATGATGCTCTAGCAGTTGAACCTGCCTCTGCTACCCATGTTGAACCACTACCAACTATAAAATTACCATCTGAATTTGATAAACCACCTATAGTATTTAAATTTGCATTTGATGCACCTTTTGCATCTAGTTGTGTTTGAATATTTGAGCTAACACCATTTAGATGTCCGAACTCTGTATTAGATATTGTGCCATCATGTATTTTAGTTGCATCAATAGCAGCACTAGCATTAATGTCTGCATTAACAATTGCACCATCTGTTATTTTAGCAGAAGTAATTTGTGAGTCTGCAATTTTCGCAGTTGTAATTTGAGAGTCTGCAATGTGTGCAGTATCTATACTACCATCAACATAATGTTCAGAGTTAATACTATCATCAGCTATTTTTGTACCATCTATTGCATCAGCAGCAATTTTAGCTGTTGTAACATTTGCATCTGTAATTTTAGCAGTAGTGATTTGTGCATCTGCAATGTGAGCTGTATCTATTGAACCATCTACATAGTGTTCTGAATTTATACTATCATCTGCAATTTTAGTTCCATTAACAGCATCTGCTGCAATCTTTGCAGTTGTAATAGCACTATCACTTATATTTGTTGTGCCAATAATTTCTGTTGGTATAGATGAATTAGTTTTTGATAAAGCACCAATATAAACATTTGTAATAGCTTCATTAGATAATGAACCACTATCCCATGTTACATTAACAGTTGTGTTGGTTGAAAAAGATGAAGAACTAACTGTTCCAAAAATAGTTCCTGGTGTTGATGCAATTAATTTTATTCTTCTTCCAGCATGATAAACTGAAGTTACATTAGCACCAGCAATTGTAAAAGAAGTAGATGATGCGTATGCTGCTGTATAAGAACCTGATCCATCACCATATTCAATCCATTGTGCATCATTAAACCAATCTCTTGTATTTTTCATTAATGCTCTAATGGCATTATTTAAATTGGAAGGTAACATTCCTTCTGCTGTTGAAATACCATTAAGTGAAGTATTGTCAGCTTGTGTTGTAGAATAATCTTTAATATTACTTGTCATTTAATCTCCTAGAAACCAAGCATATGCTTTATTGTTTTCTTGGTTTTTTTCATTAATTAATGAATTGATAGCTTCTTCAATTTGTCTTTGAAAGAACTCTTGAGTTTCAAAACTATATCTAACATTATCTATATCAGTTTTATCTGTCATCTCAAGCCTGATCTTGATGCAACTATATCAATTCCTTGTGCATCTTTCCAAGCTCCTCCACTTGGTATTTTTACATTAAATTTTACATATCTTCCAGATTGTCTAACTGGATTAATACCTGTTGTATTCATACTTGATACAGATGATTCTGTGCTGTTATCTGATAATCTATCTCTAGTTTTTATAGTAACAGTTGCTTCAGCATCTACAATAGGTCTTACACCTATTATATTTGATCTTGTTCCAGGAAACAACTCTAATTCTGAAGTTTCTATTTCTCCTATATTTTCTGTACCTGAAAAAATAGCAGCTTTAAAATCACTATCTATAGCACCTAATAATAATTGTCCTCCATTCCAAAAATCAGTATCTAATGAAATATTAATATTGTCTAGGTTTTCTGAAATAATATCCATTAACTCAACTGTATAAGCACCAACAAATTGAGAAAATATTGTACTAGCATTAGCATTGGCTGTTGACCATTTTTGTGTAGCATAATTATAAATTAAAACTTTATCACATATACCAGTAGTATTAGATGTATCAGAAGAAGATGGATATAACCAAATTGCTAATTGATTAAATGGATCTGTAGCTGCAACTATTCTATCTGCAAATGCTTTGTTTAAATCTAAATCAAAAAATCTATTTACTTTTTCTGCACCAATAGCAGAAACTTGATCTCCATTAATTTCAAAAAATCCATCATCTGCATAAAAGAATACTCTACGATTATCTTGACAAACAGTTCTTCCTAATACTGCACCTCTATTAGGTGAGATTACTGAAAGTCTAAATACAGTTGCACCACCCACATAGTCCATACGAACTATTTGATTTTGTCTAAATATATAACCAATCTCTCCTGATGTTATGTGTGTAATCTGTCCACCTGAACCTGGTAGGTCTTGCAAGTCTGATTGTTTAGTTCCTGGTTGCCAAGTTGTAATATCATTAATACCAGACCATTGTATTCTATTGGATGCACCAACATGATTACCTGTTACTAAAAAATCTCTTATGACACCTGAACATTTAAATACTGGTACAGTACCTGATGTTCCTATAGTTGATAAATCAGTAAAAGAAGATGATGTTCCCATTAAATAAAATTGAGGTGCATCAACTCCATTACTTACAATTACATAATTACCAAATTGAGTAAATGTAATATAATCTGTTGCATCTCCAGTTAAAGGAGTTCCACCATAAAAACTTGTTACAGTTAATCTAGTTGTGTCAGATGATTCATTTACTAAATTAACATTACCTACAACAGCTCTTGTTACAGTTACAACTGCACCTGATACAGTTGCTGAAAAATCTGCATGACCATTAATAGTATTTTTTAAATTTGTAGCAGTTGTATCGTTATTTGTTTGAACTTGAAATTCATTAGTAGATGGTGATCCAGTTGTTGAAGTAAAAACAATAGATGTGTTGTCATTTTTTTTTAAAGTAACAGTTTTACTTGCACCAATATTTGCATAGTCTGAAACTGTAATTGTGCAAGTTGCAAAAGCTGTACTTAAAACTTTTCCTCTTGCACCTCTTTCTGTGAAAGCTCCACCAGTTAATTCAAAAATAGTTTCTTCATTTGCAACAAAATTAAATACTGTATTAGAGTTATCTCTAAAAGAACCTGCACCTCTTGAATTTTTTGTAATTGTGTTTGTAGAATAATTAACTAATGAAGGAAATCTTTTATAAGAATTTAAAGCATAATAAACATTGTTAGCAACATTAGCACCAGGATTGTTATGCTCTGGTTGGTCAGGTAGCCATTCGCCAAAAGGTACTTGCATTATTCTCCTATTGGTTATTATTTGTTATTGCAACATAGTTATCATTAAAAGAACTAGCAACAGTCACATCACTTCTTTGTTGTAAGGGTGCATTACCATATTGATCTTCTCTATCATTTCTTTCAAGTCTTTCAAGTGCTGTTGAATACATTTGTTGCCATTGTTGAACTTGTCTTGGTTCTATACCACCTAAAAAATTAGCAGCATGATATAAAGATCCATATAAATATATAGCTGGATGATGTGTTAAAATATAATTTGAAGTATTTGAATCTGATAGTGCTGGAAATTTAGCATAGTAATTTAATGTTCCTGTATATGCAGCAGATGGTATTGGTGCAAATCTAAAATTATCTCCAAGTATTGTATAACTACTTGGCATACCAGAAGTAGAGCTTCCTTTGATTTGATCCATTTGTGCAGGTGTAATATATTTTAAAGCATATTTAGTTCCACCTTCAGTTATAAAGAAATCTCTTATCTGTAAAAAATCAGCAGGTATAGATTCTGTTTCTGAATCTATTGTAATAGAAGTAGATGTAATCATTTTTCTAATTCTTAATTTAGAATTTAAATCTGCTTCTGTTAAAACTATAAAATCATCTGCTATTTCTGATGTTAAATCTGATCTGTTTAACCAATTTGCTATTGAAGTTTTTAATGTTGAATAACTAGTTAGTGCCATTATAAATTACCCTCTGCTGTTTTAAATAATCTAAATTCATTAGAATTTAATTTTTTTTTTAATATTTTTTTTTGGACATCTACTGGTAGTCCAAACCAATTGTTACTACCATTATACTCATTTGCCCAGACAGATAAAGCTATTGTTGGAATACTGGCTACTCTTTTCATATCTCTTGATTTAGAATAACCATCATTTAGATTATATAATCTTTTATTATGTTGAATATGTGGATTAATATTAACTTCTTCTTTGGTTACAATTTTACCTTCCATGTCATCTTTTATGTAGGTAGTTTTTTGTAGTCCATCAATAGTAATATCTTTTCTCATACTCTGCCTTGTCCTTTATAACGATTTTTTTTAGCCATTCGTTTTTCGTTTTTGTTCAAATCCTTTTTATGTCGTCTTGGTCTTTTTTTTGGTTTAGGTCTTGGAACAAAATGAACAAACTTTTGTCTAGCCACTACGCACTCATTTCAGTAATATACACATTCGTAGATGAACCATGAAATACTGCGATCTTTTCTCCAGGTGAAACTTTAAATATTTCTATTTCGCCAGATGGTAAAAGAGCTGATGTTGCACTTGCAGTAGGTGAAGCACCTAAAACAAAATGACAATTAGCATCTCCAACTACTCTTATGTATTCAGTTTGTGAACCAAATGCAGCAGAAGCTGTTGAAGAATTATTAGTATTAAGTTTCTGTGTAGTACCAGGTCTTAAAGCATAATTATAACTCATTTTTTCTCCTAATTTTTGAGGGGGGAAGTATCGCTAGACAAGATCCCCCCAGTTATTATTTATCTTCTTATAACAAATGTCACAAGTAATTTTTTAGCTCCAGTAGATGCACCATCGGTAATCATCTCAATAGTGCCATCTTCTTCTACTCTATTTGCAGCAGTAGGTTCAGCAGAATCTACAGTACCAGCAGCAGAGCCAGAGTGAGCAACAGTTATTGCACCACCAGTTACAGCAGTACCACCTATTTCAAAAGTAATAGCTGCGTTTGCACCTGATATTGCACCTTGTAAAGCAGTAATAATTTTAACTATTTTACCACCATCAGGTACAGCAACAAATGTTGATGAAGCTGTTGAAATATCTTCTATTTCAGCAGTTATAAAGTAATCGTTTAATGTTCTCATTTTTTATCCTATTTATTTGCTTCGTTCCGACTTTAAAATAAATCTTCAAAGACCAAACAAAATTGTTAATTGATTGATGGGGGATTACTCCCCCACCAAATTAAGTATTATGAAGTAGTTAAGTCTGTAACTAATCCACTAGCTTTTTCGTTTCTTGACTCAAGAGTGTACTCTGCAACCATGAATCTCTGATCTGCGTCAGCAGTTTGAGCTGGTGTTTGTAGAGCAAAATCTCTTAAGAAAGCAACTGCAAAGTAGTCCATCTCTAAAACTAGAGCATCTTGTCCGACTTTAGCAGCAGTAGAGTTTGCACCTCTAATGAATCTATTAGGAGCAACTTGCATAGTTCCAAAGTCACTTTCATAGACATCAATAGATGTAACTAATCTTCTGTCTTCTGCTTGGTCAAATCTAGTTGAACCACCAGTAAAACCAGATAGCTTTTGCTTATTGAAAGCACCTACCATAATCATGTTAGGGTTTCCACCAGCATCAAAGCATGATCTCAAAACAGATTTTAACTGATCTTCAGTAAAAGCTCTTTGAGTTCCATCTGTTCTAGCAGCTCCACCACCTGAACCAGATCCACCTGCACCTGCATCAACATTAGAAGAAATCCAAGTTTGAACTCCACCTAATTTTCTTGCAGCAGTTGCGCTTCCAGCAGCAGCAGCTACATTAGATAAAAGAGCAGTTTCCATATCTCTTTTTAATTCTTTTGCAGATTTAGCTACTTGATAAGCTAACTCATTGTTTCTTCCAGCAGATGTTACAGCATCATTTGTTCCTGATACTTGCACAGCTTTTGTAGAAATTTGAGTGTGGTTAGTTAGTTTAGTTGTTGCTGATAAAGTTGGGTAACTTATAGCAGCACCTTCAACTGCATGGTTAGCAGCTACATCAGCCAAAGCATCTGTTTGCCATTGGTGTGATGTGTTTGTTGCTTTTGTTTTAGCAACTCCAGACATAAAAGGTGTTTCTGTTGGAGATATTGAATAAATAATATCTGCAAGGTCTTCTCTTATGCCGACTGTTTGGTATGTTTGATATACAGCCATTTTTATTCTCCTTTGAGGTTATTGTTTATAAATAACGCATTAAAAGATCAGTTGCGTCTTTTGGACTTCCTGACTTTTTCAACGCTTTAATTTGATTCAACCTAGACTTGGAGTTTAATTCTTCTTTTGTTGACTTAATACCTGACTTAACAAACTTGGTTGGTTTTACTTTTTTAGAAACTAAAGAAGGTTTAGCTGCTTTAGTTTTTTGAAAGCTCATGCCATCCATGATTACATCAAAATATCTTGAATCGTAAATTCTTGCGACATCCTCATTTGAGAATCCTTTAGAACTTAAGTAGTTCATAATATTTGACTTAACTGTAGTACCTTTTATAGGGTCAGCAATTTCTGGATGTCTTAAGTGAAGTTTTTTTTGTTCTTCTCTTAATATTTCCTGAAATTGAGTTTGCTGATGCTCTCTCAATTTTTGCTGTGCTTGTTGTATCGTTTGTTTTCGTTTCTGAATCCTACGATCAACTTTAGCAGCTTCAGTTGGGTCTTCATCCCAAAGTCTATCAAGTTCTTTGGAATTGTAATCGTTGTTTATTTCAGCATTCAAAGTCGCCACAAGTGAATTTAAATCTTCCATCTTGGTCGAATACTGGTTTTTAAGACGATCTTCTTCGGATTTAAGCTCTCTTTTTTCAATCGCTATCTCCTCTGTTTTTCGTCTATAGTCGGCATCTTTTTGATAACCTGCTTTTAATTCGTCAAGGTCAACATCAATCTTTTCACCATTAACAATAACTTGGTGTAGATCGGTTGTTTGTTCTTCAATTGCATTTTGATCTTCGGATGCTTCTTCTTCAACTGGAGCTTCTTGAGTTACCTCTTGTTGAGCTTCAGGGTTTTGTTCAACTTCAGTTTCAGCTTTCGCTTCTTCTTTCGGTTCAACTTGTGCTTCTTCTTCTTGAGATTTAGTGATAACACCTTTTGTGTCCATTAAACCTTCAATATGTTTAGCAGCACCTTGTATTGTTGCGTTTGACAACAATGGGTTTGAGTCAGACATTAGTCCTCCTATGGTTAAGCTGTCTTATGACTTGGCTTATTTTAACCAGATTGGTTAAAATTTTGTTTTAATCTGTTGTTGTCTAAAATCTTCTAATTGTTTTGAAGCAAGTTTACCTGTTTCAATAACAGTTTGAAGATGTTGTTCAACTTTTCCAACAACATTATAAGCAATCCAAAGTTTTTCTCTGGTATCACTTTCTTTAGCACCAGTTTTTTCAAGTAGTGCTTCAGAATAAAGTTTTTTTAGAGAATCAATTGCCTCTATAAAAATTTTATTCTCCAGTAATTGTTTGGCTTGGTTGGATCGGCTGATTTCTTCCGATCTCCTTACCTGGTCTTTGGTTTCCATTTAATCCTTGTACCTGTTGGCTGAACATATTAGCAGATTTTTGTGCCTGTTCAAGTATCTTACTGTTTCCAGACATCATCATCTTATCTAAATCTGCATCAGCTTTAATTTTAGCAGTATCTAGTTGTGTATTATATTTTAAAGCCATATCTTTTATCTTCGCTTCAAAATCTAATGCCATTTCTTGAGATTTTTGTTGTAGTTCTTGATAATGAAGTTCAAGATCAGCAATTTTTCTCTTATTCTCTGCATCAATCCTTGTAAATTCTATTTTTTCAATAGGAGTTAGAGGTGGTGGTGCAGGTGGAGGCATCATTTGTTTACCGACATCAGGATTGACAAAGTAACTTTCCACATTTTTAAGTCCTGCGTTCTCAATTATTTTAGATAAAGTGTTATACATATTTTTTAATGTAACCATAGGCATTTCTTTACCACCTTGTAATTGAAATGCTTGTAGTTGTCTTTCTAAAATATTATTTAATGTAATTGTTTGTTGTTCTTTAGATCCAGTTCCTAATCCTACAACAATATTAATATTAAATTTATCTTTCCATTCAGTAGGTCTAACTGGAACATACTGATTATTTAACATAACAATTTTTTCTTTGTCCTGATATTTAATCATCAGTTCAAATATTTTTCTAAATAAATCTTTAACTCCTGTTTCGGCAAAAATTCTGGCAATCAATTCTGATCGCATTTGAGTTTGTGTCATCAATGCGTTAACACCAGTTGCAGTTTTAGAATTTAATGTATCTGCATCTAATCCTTGTGCAGACTTTGTAATACCAGTTCTAGCTTCTCTAACTGTATCTAAATAGTTAAGCATAGGAAATGCTTGATTAGATATTGGTTGAGCTTGTAAAGGTTGCATGACTTGGTTTGGTGGTTGTTTAGTTCTAACTACACCACCAGGTCTAGTTGTTAATAGGTCATCCATGTTGACCATTCCATCCATGATTGCAACTCTGTTGTTATTAGTTAAATACATATTGTCTAATAACTGACGCATCACAGTTGATTTCATTAATTGTATATCCTCAACTAATTCAGAAATGGATCTACCATAAAATCTGTGTGGCATCGGAATAGGTGTAATTGTTACAAATGGAATATTATCACATGGCATATTTTCTAAAACCATAGAACCACTATCACCAGCAGAAATAATTTTTCGCAGTTCAGCAATACCATCTTCATCAAAATCGTATCTTACATAAGACTCATAAATTAAAACTTTTTCTGTAGATTTATCTGTTGCAGAATCAATATTAAATTCATCTATGTTTCTTGATCTAACTATTTCTTCAGTATTAAAAATATCTTCGTCTGACTTTGGTAATGAATTAACTTCTTCTTCATCATAACCCATAGCCACTAAATCTGATCTTGACATTAAAACTTTATGAGAAACAAAATCGGCATCGTCAATAGACTTTGCGTTTCTGCTAATTAAAAATTCTTCAGGTGGTACACTTTCAATTTTTACTTTACCTGCTTTTTTAGTTCTTTTAATTTTGCAATTGTATAATGTAAAATCTGGTTTCTGAACTTGAGATACATCCACACCTCTAGCTTCGTACTGCTCAATCAATTTTTCATAATCCTCTTTGGCAGACTCATCTTCAAACACTTCTTCTTCAACTTCTTCTATTTCATCTTTAGTATCGTTAAGTGCATCCTTTTCGGCTTTAGTTAAATTTTTGTAAGTTTCATGTTCTACTGTTTCAGACTCATCATAATAAATTTTTAAAAAACCATTTTTCTCAATCAATGCGTCTTTGAAAAAATTATATAATAATTGAAAGCCATTATTCTCTTTGTAGAAAACATGATTTAAATAAGCAGATGCTTGTTCGGCAAGAGGTACATCTTCGGCTGTAACAGGATCACAACGAACCACATTATCACTAGCTGTGAAAACTCTTAATAAATTTGGTAAGATACTTTCAATCGTATCAGATACATCGGTTGACACCACCTGTGAACGACCATCTATTTCTGTACCAAGTTTATCACCTAAATAATATTCTAAAGATTTTCTTCTGCTTTGTGAAAGATGACCACCTAAATAACCTAAAGCATTGTCAATTTGATTTGAAAGTAAACTTCGTAATTTAGGGTCTGATAATTCTATGATTTTTTTTGCCATATTAAACTATATAATTCGTATCTACACTTATCGGTTTAGACCAATCACTTCTGGTAACTGGCTCTACGATTGCTCCATATCGTATGCTATCACAAAAGTGTGATGACCAATTGTGTAGGGGTTTATTCCTAAAACAATTATTTTTTTCATCCCATCGTTTGCAATAGGACTTTAATGCTTCTATGAGCTTTTTGCAATTGTTTTTATGAAAATAACAATTCGGCAACATTCTCCTTACTTGCTCAATACCATCTTCAATACTTAATTTTGGAGCTATGTCAAACTCTAAACCTAGTTCCTTTGCTGTTTCCCACCTAGATTTATTTGTGCCAATCTCTCTAACTCTAATATCATGGGGTGCAATATGCTTTGAATAATTATAATCTTTGTTATCAATTACATTTAGATAATGCTCTAATCCCTCACCTGAATTTTCATAGCAATCAATTATTCTAATCTCACTACCATGTCTTTGAGCAAATGTAATAACTGTACTATCGTTCATTCCTAGATCCCACCAGGTTTCAACTTCTAAATCCTCATCTATATCAAAATTTTTAATATTACCTTTTTGATCTAGCTCCTCCATAATTTTACCAAAATAAGATCCTGATATACCTGCTTGAAATGAACACTCAAACTCTTGAGCATAACTCTCTGGCGACATCGTTTCTTTCGCAGCTTTCAATTCTTCTTGATCTATAATCTTGGTTTCACTAGCTTTGAACACTTTGGTAAACCACCCTTCGGTATGTTTGGCTTTTTCATGTAAATCAAAAAACCAGTTTCTTCCCATAGGTGTTCCAATAAATATGGCGAAACCATGTCGGTCAGAAAGAGCTGGTCTTAAGATGGTATCAAATAGGTCTGGCGAAAGGTTTTGTGTTTCATCGCAAACTATCCCATCAAAATACTGTCCTCTGATTGCAGCACTATTCTCACCACCAATAATTTGAATACGACTATTGTTTACAGAAAAATCTACCCTTAATTCAGACTCATTGAATTTTGTTCCTGGTATGGCAGCAGAGAATTGTTTGAGATAATCCCATGCAGTTGATTTACCTTGTAATCTAAATGGCGAAATAAAGGCATATCTTGGATAAGGTTTAGTATTCATCAAAGCAGCTCTGATTAAGTGGTTTATTGCGAAAACTGTTTTACCACCTCTCCTGTGAACTATGACAACATTAAATCGGTTCATGTCGCATTTTTTATGCAAAAAATTTTGGATTTCTCTTGGTTTGTAAGGAATAACAATTTGTTTCATATTATAACAAACCCCCCCCTAGTGAATTGTTTGATTATCATCAGGATAATCTGTTGGTAAAACAAATTGTGTTTTTAAGAAGTCAGAAAAGTCAGCAGCTTCATCATCATCTTGAAAACCCTGAAAGTGTGTAATCACTATTGGTTTTTTTGTTTTTTTATCCTTCATTATGAAGATTATTGTTTTAAGAAATCTATCATCCATTTGTGTGTACCATACATTAATTTTTATTTAGCGACACAAGTAAAATCAGGCAACCCCTAATTAAAAACCCCCCATGTTCGCATTATGTTCTCATAATTTAAACAATTACAACCACAAGATTTATAACGATAACTTATGATTACCATTAATAAAACTTCCGATAATTGATCGTTATCACCAATTTATAATAATTCTAAACTATATTGTTGCAACCAAGCAACATTGTTGCATTTTTGCCACAATATCATGTGTAATAAACAAATTTTATGTGTGTTTGTTTTGCCACAACTCCAATAAAATCAATACTTATTAAACAATTAGTAAACATTTGTTACCTATTTATTTGCTCCAGCTTATGTTTAAAGGTTGTTTATCATCACCTTTAATAGTTAATTCTGCAGCTTTACCATACCTTTTTGATGCAATCTTACTAGCATTCCATTGTGCAGAGGCAGTTATAATTTTGTAAAGATTAACCAGGTTCTGACCAGCTTTACCATCTAGGTCACCTCTTTCAATTTTATCCTCTAATATTTTTCTTTTATCTTCCAGCTCTGATAATTTTAGATCTACTGCTAATTCTTTTGATTTCTGATACCTTAACATTAATGAGTCATCAGCTATTAAATAGTTTCTAAAGTTTGACCAAGTTATATCAACATCATCCTTTAAAAATACTTCTCTGATAGTGTGACCATCAGCAAAATAATCTAGCACTTTTTGAGCTAACTTGGATGTGAGTTTTTTTTTTCTTGCCATAGTATTTTGGTGAGTGTCCTAGTTTAGAAAGGAAAGAAATAAGATCACTAGAACACTCAATAGTTATAACCTAATAATTTAGCATCTAAAGAGGGAGCTAAATATGTGATATTTATATCACAACATGTGGTATATTTACAAGTCAAAAGGCATAGGTTTTTTACTAAATGTTCGCTTGTCAAGGGTTATTGGATTTTGTTTGAGTTTTCCATCAAACATTAATTTGTCTATTATTCGTTGAACTGTAAACGCACCAAAACGACAATTAAACACTATCCAACGCATCTGATCCACCGACAGCATTCCAGACTCATAATCTTGTTGAATCTGTAAAACTATTTCAATCTTTTCAGGGGGGGTGTAGGTGTTTCTATAGCTTAACTGTAAAGGTTCATTATTATAGTAATAAGGTTCTTCATTCATTTCTTAAAACCTTTAAACCCCTTCTTATAAGATATAGTATTGTTAAGGTTAGTCTTGTTACTCTTAATATTAAGTAAATTATACTTACCCCCCTGCTTATTTAATAAGTAGTCAGGTGCTTGTATTTTAGGTAGTCTTAACTCATATTTATTGGCAGAGGTCTTTCTGTGGATAATTAAGTATTCTTTTTTAATAAGCTCATTTTTGGCTCTTTGTAGTGTAGATAAACACATATCTAATTTTGTCATTAATGTGGCATTTCTCAACACCCTAAATTTTGGCGATAAATACCTTAAATAGACAAATAAGGCTTTAGCCTCCTTGCTCAACCCTTCATCAACTATTAATTGATTTGGGATCATAGTAAACCCTTTAGTAGTCATAAATTCTTTCCTTGTGGGTAAGTGTTTTATACTTAATCATTTTACAATCAATCAGAACATTTAGCGAACATAAATTATTTTACACTCTAGGGTTTTTACTATTGCATAATAGAACAGAATATGTATAAATATTGTATGTTTAACAAATCAACAAAGGAAAGAAAAATGAAAAAACTATCAGAAGCAGCTCAAGTGAATAAATTATTAAAAAAGAAAGCAAAGGAATTAGGTCTTACAGTTACTGGATCTAGTAAAAATTATAGTATGGGGGATCATGTCAAAATTAATGTTTTGAAAGGTTCTGATAATGCTTTCAAACTATTAAAAGAATATTCTTATCAATTTGAATATGGAAAATTTGATGGAATGAATGACATTTATGAAATTACAAATAGTAGAGATGATATTCCACAGACTAAATATTTATTTATTCAAGATGAAAGAGCAAATCAAATTTTAGAATATTATGATGAAAATATATTTAGAACTGAAAAAAAATGGATGTGGTTTGATAATGAATTAAGATCATATGAGTGGATTAAACAAATTAAAGAGGAGTTTAAAGACAATTGGCAAAAAGGGTTAATGGATGTCATGGAGGGAAAAGTAGAAAAATATAAAGTTTTAAATGTTTAGACCGAAACACCCTCAATATTGGGGGTGTCTTGGGGTAAATCCCTAACTGATGAGGTCAGAAACTAAAAGAAAGGTAATATGAAAGCTAAAGACATAGACATATATAAGATATTTAGCAAAACCTTTAAAGGTCGGAATATGTTTTCCTTTATTGGTTTTGGTGAATTAGGTTTAATGCCTAAAGTATCTAAACCTATAAGACAGACAGAGGAGGTCGTTCAAGAAGATATAATTGAGCTGCCAGAGGATCTAATAAATAAACTTAATAAGGAGGGATAATCATGGAAACAACAACAATAAAAGTAGAAAAAACTATCTCCCATTATGGATTTTTTGGGAATGATTGGGGTTATGGCGAACATGACCCTGAATATAGACAATGGGTAGAAAAAAGGACTGGCAAAAAATGGGAAGAATATAACTGTGGCGATTGGGCTACAGATGGTGAAATGCTAGACGACTTTTGCACAGAAAATAATAAATCATTTGAATTTATTTTTTGTGAAGAAGCTGATGGTTTTTATAAAGTAAATAAGGAGGGATAATGAAACCATTTATTAAAATAAGAAAAGTTATTGACTATAATAAATACTGTTTAATTCATTTTAAAGATTATTATTTTCATACATTTAGTAAAAAATATGGCTATGTTTTATATGGTTATAATTGTTTTAATACTAAAAATGATTTTGCTTTTTGGTTTAAAACTAAAAAAGAAGCTACTAACAAACTTAATAAGGGGGAATGATGCCTGAACTAAAAGAAGAACATTTTGAAGTTATTGATAAAAATAAGCAGAAAGTCTATCAAGAACAAAAGGAAATGAGAGAAGAAACCATAGATTATGTGGGTTCTTGCTCAATATTTGACTTGCAAGAGGTATATAAAATAATAAAAAGGTTAAAGGATAGGAAATGAATAAATTAATCTCAAAATATAAAGTTTGGAGTCTATATTATAGAACCGAAATAGTTTGTTTTTTGGTGGGTCTAGCAATAGGAATAATTATATTTTAATGAAAGGAAAAAATATGAAAATTAAATTAAGAAATAAGTTTGGTAGTGGTGCAGTGTTTGATTTTGATTGGAAAATCACAATTATTGATAAAACTAAAAGACCATACAGAAAAAAAACTTTAACAAGAACTGATATAATAGGAAATGATATGAAACATGCAGTTTCTACAATTGATGATTATATAGAATATCATCATTGTGTTGGAGGTGGTATTTATAGTGAAAGATAAATACAAACTTACAAAAAATGATTTGCATAATCTTAAAAGGTTGATGCTCATATATACTCTTGAAGGGTCTAAAGCCAAGAATGGAGTCTATTATAATAAATATAAAAATTGGAAAGGGGAGGGTCAATTATGCTTGAAACAATTATTGCAGTAGAGATAGCTTTATTGATATTTTATTTTGCAACTAATTAATGAACATATATGGTGATTATAGAACTTGTTGTAAATGCCAAATGAAAGCAGATGTGGTTGAAAGAGGTAAAGATTATTGTGCTGATTGTTGGTTTAAATATTTTTCTGGCGAAACATTGGAACAATACGAAAAAAGAATAAAACAATTAGATGATTTAAAGAAAGATAAAAAATGAAATATTTAATAATTTTTATATTGGTTTGTGGTTGTAGCTTAAAAGATTATGACCTTAACCCAACAACAACAGTATTTAATCAATTAATGAAAGGTATAAATGGTAAAAGTAAACCTAGATCCGAATGATGTAGAACTAGCTTATACAATAGCTCAAAAGAGATTTATTGGTAATTTAAGAATGAATAAAGGTTTTAGCTATGGATATGATAAGAACCTTAAAAATCAGCTCTACGATGGCTTTCTAGGAGCATTAGGAGAGGTTTCTTGGGCAAAATGGACTAATTCCTACCATAATGCGTCTTATACCGATAATTTGCAGAGATATGAGGATTCTGACTTTCAAGACAATATAGAAATAAGAACACAGAATAAGAAAGCATATAATTTTTTACTAATTAGACCAGGTGAAAAGAAAGGTAAGTATATTCTAATAATTAAAAATGATGATAAAGATTTTAATTTTAATATTGTAGGTTCATTTATTTATAATGATGATTTACCACCTGAAAAACTATCTAATTTTGGTTATGACCATAGACCAGCTGCTTATAAAATTGAACTTAATGAACTAACACCTATGGAGGACAATGAAAGACAAGATAAATTTTAAAATTTTTAAACCTTTTGGCTCATCAATGGCAAGAGCTGAACTACCTTTAGAATTATTAAAAGATTTTAAAGAGGATTTAAAAAAAATAAAAGCTGACAAAAAGAAACAAAAAGACCATGATTGGGGAGAAAGATTAGTCGGTCATGTAGCAGAAGAATATTTAATTACCCCAGAGATAATGCTTAAATGGAAAGCAGCTTTTTTTGATCCGATTATAGCTTCATATACAAACGCACATATTAAACATAAAATTAAAAGTATCTTAATTAATAGTGCTTGGTATGTAATATCTAAACCTGGCGACTATAATCCTTGCCATAGACATACTGAATATGTGCATCCTAATTATCATTTGAGTTGCGTTGGTTATTTACAAATACCAGACTCAATGATTCCAACAGAAAATGCAAAACAACACAATGACTTTTCAGGTCAGACAGAATTTATTGAAGGTTCTGAAAATATGTTTGCCGATGTTAATTATAGGGTTATGCCAGAGGTTAGGCAATGGATCTTGTTTCCGAACAATTTATCCCATGTTGTGTACCCATTTAATAGTACCAATAAAGATGATGAAAGAATATCGTTTTCTTTTAATGCAACAATAAATTTTGACACAGATAATGCACCCACAAATTGAAATTATCTTGTATATCATTTTGACAATTTTTGTATATTTTATATTGTATGGTTTCAATGCTTAAAAAAATAGGAAAAGAATGGACAAAGAAAGAAGAAGGTGGAATGTTTACTGCCGACCATTTATCACCAAGTCAATTAAATAAAAATATAGATCAATGGTTTTTTGACTATTGTAAACTTACTGCTGCCGAAAGAAAAAAATTAAAACCTAATTTAAAAATGATATTTGGTGGTTTAGCAGGTCAAGGTATGCAAGACATGATTACAGAAAATATAACACTAGAAGAACTCATGAAAGGTAAGAAATGACAGATCAAATAATGATGCAATTTGCAAAACTGCAAACAGAAAACAGAAATCTTAAACAAGATATAAAAAAAAGCACACAATTATTATTAAAAAGAGATGATGAGAAAACAGAATTACAAAAAGAAGTAGATAAAAGACAACAATTAATAGATTTTTTAAATAAACAACTAAATGATGAGAGGAAAGACAATGAAAAAAGCAGAAAAAGTGACAGAAGAAAAAAGTAAAGGAGGGTTTAAAGAGAGAAGAAAGGAATGTTTAACAAGTGCAAATAAAATTCCAACTGTTGATATTAAAGGTAAAAAATATTCTACTGTAAATGAAAGACACCGACACCTTTTGCAATATTTTCCTGAAGCTAGATTTAATGAAGAAATACTATTCCATGATAATGAAAGAGTTGTTGTTAAAACTGAATTATATATTTCTGATACTATTTATGCTGTAGGTCATGCAGAGGAACATAGAAACGCAAACTTTATTAATAAAACAAGTGCTATGGAAAACTGCTCTAGTAGTGCGTTAGGTCGTTGTATAGCAGCATTTGGTTTATCAGGATCTGAATATGCTAGTGCTGAAGAATTAGTTAATGCTTTGAATAATCAAGGTAATAATAAACAAGTTTCAATTAATGAACAAATAAAGAAGCAAACAACAGAAACAAAACTAACTGCTCTTTATAGTAATTGGAAAAAAGAAAATGATTCAATAGAAAAGATTTTTGAATCACAACAAAAAAGCATACAAACCAATGGAGGACAAAATGCAAAACAATGGTAGTGGTAAGCAAAAGGATTGGGTACTCTTTCCTTATGATGCCAACAATGAAAAAGCCATCAAAATTGATTTTTCAGGAAATGTTAATTTAGATAATGGCAACAAGGGTACAATTCTTGGGGTTAAAGGTTCATCAAAAGATGGCAACACCAAGTTTGTCAAAGTCTATGCACAAGTCGGAGTTTTATTTAAAGGTGATGATAAATTTACTGGCGAAATGAATTACTCTGAAGCTGGAGGACACAAAGGTTTAATTGGTTGGTTAAACGATCAGGGAACAATACTTTCTGGTTATAAGAATGAACCTAGACCAAAACAGAATAGTCAAAAACCTAAACAACAACAAGCTCCTTTTTAGTTAGTTGATTGAAAGTTGTTATTTTAGTTTTGGCTTTACTTACAAGTGAGGGATATGTTTTACATAAAGTTAAATTTGAAACTACCCTTACTTGTGAGGAGATACATAAGTCAGTAATAAAATTTAAAGAAATAGGAAAAAGAACATATCCAATATACCAAAACAAAGTAGCTTTTGCTCATTGGTGTGAAGATAACAAAGGTAATTATGTCAGATAATGTAAAATTTATAAGTGAGATAGAAAGATTATTAAAACAAAAACAAAATGATTATGGACACTTTGACCATACCTCTTATGTAATGGTAGGAATTATGGAAAAATATCTATCAATTCATAATAACCAAGATGTCAAAATACCCTTGAAATTCTTTGGTTTATTTATGATTTTGTTAAAATCATGGCGAATAATGCAATCAAAAGATTACAAAAAAGATTCATTTGATGACATCAATGGATATACAGAATTATTGAGGAGGTTAGTCATAGATGAAAACAAGAACAACTAAAAGACCGATGACTCCTAAAATGCTTAAGCTATTGCAATTTATTAAAAATTATACTAAAAAATACAAATATAGTCCGACTTTTTCAGAAATGGCTAAAGAGTTGGGTTATAAAAGTAAAAATTCAGTAAGTGTGCTGATACAAAAACTAGAACAAAGAAATGAGATTAAAAGAGAATATTCTGGTTATAGTAGAAATGTTGTATTGAATGACTAAAGTAATTAAAACATCAAGCATAGAGTTAGCTGCTGATTTTGAAGAAATTTTTGATGGTGCAAATGTTGAAGAAGCAACTAAAAAAGCACACAATCAAAAAATGCCTAGTGAGTTTGCAAAAGTAAATATCACCGAACACAAACTTGTTAGTGCAAATATTAAAGTTATCGGTGAGGTAAATGATGAGCTTAAGAAATAGCAATACAAGGTTGTACACAAAGCTAGATAAGGCACACAAAAAGATTATGGGTGCTAGAGATAATGGAAGGCAATGTGTTATAACTCTGCAAAACTTTAAGGAATACAATCAGTTGTTCCGAAGAATAGTTGAAGCAGAAAATAAAGATGCTAGATTTTTATATACTTAATTAAGTATATATAAAAAGTTGCATTTATTATAAGGGGTTCTATACCCTAAATGAAAGGAAAGAAATGAAACTATCAGATAGAGCAAAAAAGAACTTTGTAGAAGATAATGAATTTTATATTCACATTGGTAAAAAAATAAAAGAAGCTAGATTAGCAAGAGAAATATATGTTCAAAACTTTGATGAAAAATTAGAGGTAGATGGATACTATATTAAGAAACCTGCAACGCAACAGATACTAGCAAAAGCACTCAAAACAACTTTTCAACAAATAGGCAAGTATGAAAAAGGACAAAACAGAATACCTATTGTAAACTTAATTAGAATATCTAAATTTTTAAGAAAACCTTTAGATTACTTTGTTGATGTAGAAAAAGAAACTATGATTCAATCTTTTATTTCTAAAATGAACAATGAGATGCGTAAATAATGTTTGTTCCTATAGAAGAAAAACTTAAAAAAATAATTCCTAATGTTGACCAACATGATGAGTTTGAATATTACAAACAAATCTTACCAAAGATGATAGCCAATGGTCATGCAGCTCATCAAACAATACCTGGATATAAAGATTGTAAGCCAGAGATAGAAGCATTTAGATGGTTTGATGGTATTAACATTCCTGTTCATGGTTATATAGATTTAAAAGGTAAAGTTATTATTGAGGACAAATGTAAGTTTCCCAAAAGAGGTAGAGTTAAAAAAGATGGCACTAGGTCTTGGCTAACTAATAAACTACCAGAAACTGTAGAGCCTTATAATTTTTTACAAATAGATTTTTATTATTCTGTATTTAAGTTGCCAGTTTATATCTGTTATAT
>Ga0181393_1000231_pt1 | contig 20851 bp, 26 predicted proteins | sample 16SPOviralmetaG_FD_130122 | JGI IMG/M metagenome (GOLD analysis project Ga0181393, IMG submission 130122) | Marine viral communities from the oligotrophic San Pedro Time Series (SPOT) site, San Pedro Channel, CA, USA - 16 SPOT_SRF_2010-10-21 | ecosystem: Environmental > Aquatic > Marine > Strait...
GCTGTCTTGCTGTCTTATTTTATTTAAGTATAGAATTACACAAATTATTTAAATTGTATATTTAATTAAAACTACTTAAAAAAAAAATATGTTATAGAATTATACAAAAAAATAAAAATGTCTATTCAATCAACTAACTTTATTCAACTTATTCAATCTTTCAAATATGAAATTTTTGATTATAACTATGTTTTACTTGAAGATATTCGAGAAATTCTAATTAACCATTTTAAAGGAATGGTTAAAGAAGGTCTTTTTTTCGATGAATATCAATTTTTAGATAATGAAAAAAACAATTTTAAAGAATTTATTTTTTACGATATTAAAGAACTTATCCCAGATTTATTAAACGGACACTATGAAAGATTACAAGAAAAATTAACTGACAGCCACTCTAACTTATTTAATTATGTAAATGACTTAAATATGATTTCAAAAACAGACGCTTATAATGAATTTGAGGGAAATCCATTTCAATTATATTGTCAGTGTGTAGCAGATTTTATAATGATAGAATTAGAAGGAACTCAAGACTGCTTTATACAAGAACAAAAATTAAAAGCAGTTCAAAAAATAGAAACAGAATTTTTAAACGCTTACTATTCACCAAGAACGGAAATCGGAATAAGAAGATTTAATAAAGAAAGAGAAGAATTATTTAGTTAAAATATAAATCAGAATATTTTTTTTTACACCATTCCTGAAATTTTGATATTTTCATTTCGAAATAATCTTCTCCTTTTTCTTTAAAACCCATATTTTTATACATCTCTTTCAATTTTTTCATATTGTGCGGAAATTCATTATTAGATATATCACCCGCCACCAAACCTATTTTATTACTTTTTTTAGTCATTTTTTCTTTTATCATAAAATCTACTATCTGACAAACTAAACTTCGAGTCCATCCTTTCGGCGCTCTTGGTTTATCAGGATTAAATTGGCTGTTTTGGAACTCTAAAAATATATCATTTGTTTTCTTATCAATCATAAATTCTATATATATATTTGCTTCTTCGTAATCGTAAAATAACTCAATTCTATTTTTTAAGTTTTCCATATTAAGCCATCTAGTATCGAACTTAGTAAAATTCTTCCTTTTTTTTTTCTTCTTTTGGTTTAGTTGGTTTATTTGGTAATTTTATAATTCCGTCTTTATCGCCAATTCCATAATATTTATTTATAAATCTGTTTGGATTGTCTCCGATGTCTGTTATAGTTCCTCTGTAAGCGGCCGGGTTAGGATCTAACCCCTCTAAATATATAAAACTCTCTTTAAATAAATCCTCCCATGATTTATCATTATTTATATATGTTTTTTTACTTGAATTAGATTTTAATTTAGACCAGAACTTATTTAAAAATTTAAAAACTTTTTTTAATCCAAATTTATCTGCTAATTCTTTATATTCCTGTGGCTGTAGCATTCTTATTATTTTTTTTTTATCTAAACTCATTCCGCCGTATAAATCCTTATAATATTCAAATAAATTAAAATCATTTGTTTTTCTTAATTCGTTAATAGGTTTTTTCCCGTTCATAATATCAGAAATTATTTCATCATCAGATTTCTCTTTCTCTTTTTCTTTTGGTAATCTTATTTTTATATTAGTTTTTGGAATTGGTGGAAGTTTTGATTTTGGTTCTTTTGGTTTGAAAAATCTCCCTCCCCTCTGAAATACTTTTCTTTTTTCTGGTTCGGGTTCTGTTATTGTTATTTCCGGGATTTCTATTTTTGGTTTTTTCTTTTGTTTCTCTTTTGGTTTTTGCTCTCTTTTTTTAATATGACTAAATCGGGATTTATATTTTAACATTAACTCTATTATTTCATCTTTCTTCATTTTTGAATATCCTTTTATATTGGTTTTTGAAACTTCACTTTTTAAAGTTTTTACTGGATGAGATAATAATATTTCCTTAGTAACCATTTTATTATTCAATAATATTTTATTTACGATTTTTAACTTTAATTATTATATCTGTATATTCTAAATATGGACGCCATGAATTCAGTAATAGGATATATGAAACATAAAAACGCCGAGAATAGAGGATTTCTAAAATATGGATATTTTAAAAGGTTAATATGTTATATATTAGATTTTCATAAAGATTATTATATAAGAAAAATCTTTTTAAAAATGGTTAAAAAAGGATATTTTGAAAAACACTCAACAGAACAAAAAACTTTTAAATATCGTTTTAATCCTACGCCAGAAATGGAAATAGAAAAAGAAGAAAATAATAAAAGAGAACCAGTGACCGTCACTTTTGATTAATTCTCAGTCTTTTTTTTTATTACTTCGATAAATACAGTATTTTTATCTTGAAGAATATGAGGATCTACCGTTGACCTATCAGGATTAAGAACTCGTACCTGGAACTCTGAAAGCATTTCTGGTGCTCCAGTATGTATATAATTAATACTTCCCGCTCCTTGGTCTGATGTAAAAGAATTTTGGGTATAATATCTATTAACGATAGACTGAGTAGATTTTGAATTTTGTCCAGTTCCCGCCCCGCCAACTAAATTCTGGTTAAAATTTGGACTTACATCAACTAAGAAATAACCCTCGGCAGCTATATCATTATTATAAGTCTTTGTAGAATTAATACTCCAAATAGCAGGATTACTAATATCTATACTTCCACTTGTTAAATTTGAAAACGGAGGGGTAGAATATCTACTTTCACTTTTTACGACTCCAACATCTAAAGAAGGAAACGCCCCCGTAATATTTACGCCATCTTGAGGAGTAATAGTAAAAGAATTATTAGCATAACTGAAATCGTTGGCCGTTGGATATGTAAGATTTACGTCGTGGATTTCAGTCACAACAGGATTATTAAATCCTAATGTATTCGTCCAAAAATCAAGGGGCTCTAATTTTGTAAATGCTACTCCACTATATCTTAAAGGCATACCAGTTGGAATACAGAATACATCTGGAATAGTATTTAATATAGCGTTATATCTTACGCCCGGCTGAGCGTCGTTACTTTGTTTATCTGGTTCACTTTCATTTACATAAAGAGGAAAATGGAGATTAAATTCTAATTTATTCGTGCTTTCATTAAATATTAATCCAACCTGATTAGCCCCTACGTATTTATCTAGTGGAGGGTTAAAATTTGTAGGGTCAGGATCTCCTAAATCAAATTCCGCTCTCATACCTGCTAAATTATAAGTCATATAATATATTCCTGAATTATTAAGACCGTTCGGGGTAATATAACCTCCTTGATTTACAAAAGATTGGCCGATTGTTACCCCTTCGGCGGCTGCTAAATCTTGTAAGTATTTATCATTTTTTAAAATTGTTGTTAAAAATGGACTCATAGCGGGCCACTGAGTTTTAGTTGCTGGATTTGTGGCCGCCGTAACTGTATAAACATCTGAAACCTTTCCAGTAGTTTCTAAATTAGTCATATTCTCTGTTACAATACTCGCAATCTCTCCCGGAGTATAATCTCCCGCCGGAATAGTAAATTTAAGAGGAAATCTTTGAAGATTAAAGACAACTCGGCCCGGTTCGACTGGTTCTTGAAATTCATCAAAGGTGACATTTCCTAAACCTGCGGCCTTTAATTGTTCTTGAGAAGTATATAAGGAAAAAAATCCGCCGTCTCCGTCTCCCTTACCTAATACTTTAACAGCATATTCAAATCTTGCGGGAGCGTCTGAGATTTTAACTTTTTTTTTAAAACTTAATATAGTTGTTTGAGTTTGAGTGGCTCCAGAAGCTAGAGGGGTATAATTCATTTGTATATCAATTGGCCCGTATTCAGTAGCACCGGGAAGAGGAACAAGTTTAACAAAGTTCAGTTGCCAGTTTTGGTTTCCTATTGTTTGTTGATGTGAGGACAGCCACCAAATCGCATTATCTCCTTTTTCTTGTATTGTTCTACTATCTAAAACTGGAATATTAGGATAAAATCTTAAACTAGTTGGAGTATTGCTGACGTTAGTCACGTATTGTTGATCTTGATTATAATTTTGTAAATACATACACATTTCCATATCAATATTTACCGGGTCTTCTAAATGAATTAATCCCGCCGAACTTTCCGATGTATCGAGATAAATCGCTTTTACGTTTACCTGGTCTCCTTCCTCAATTTGGACAGCCGAAGAAAGAGTAGTTTTATAAATTCCATTTCTTTCAACATCGGAAGAGTCCTTTTGTCGCAATTCTAAAATAGTAGTTTCTGACATTATTATATATATCAAATATATTATTTTTTAAGTTTTTAATTATATTCGCCACAACAAGGACAATTTAATTTTTTTTTTATATTACAAGATTTACAAAGTATACCTTTAGGAATAAGACAAACTGGACAATGATCTAATGCTCTTGAATTAAAAGTTTTTTGTCGGTTATATATTGGATTTAAATGACATTGACAAACATCACACTTTTCCGTTGTTTCCCATATTTCATAAAATAGATTTAAATCACCTGTAATTTTAAAGTTATGTTTCCAATTTGAAATCCTATGTGATTTATATCCCTTCGGACTGTGTCTATACATCCTATTTTTTAAAGAAGATTTATAAATTTTAGTTTCCATATAATTTATAAACATAAATAAAAATTGTATAAAAAACTTATTAATTTAATCCTAATTGAGATGAATAAGAGCTTTGGTTTATTGGTGTTGTCATTTCGTGAGGCGGTTTTTTTCCAAATCCGGCGGCTAATCCTCCTATACCAAGTGCTAAACCTAAAACATCTAAACCCGGGATGGCGTCAAGAACAGAGGCGGCCGCTTCTGTACCTGTAATTTCTGCTCCTTCTTCGGCGGCCCCTTCTCCGGCTGCGTCTGCGTCTGCGTCTTCTTCGTCTCCGTCTCCCTTTCCTTTTCCTTTTGCTTGTTGGTCTTTATCAACTGCGGCCGCCTTTAAATTCGCCCTTGCTTCCGTAGCCGCATTAAATTCAGATACGGCGTTTTCATTTGCTTCATTAGCAGATTTTTCAAGAGAATTATTTAATCTATCTTTACTCATTATTTGATCTACTCTACCCTGTATATAAACGTTTTGGTCTGCTTCTGCGTCTTCCTCGCTCATTCCCTTGTCGATTTTTCTTTGTTTTCTAACTTTTGCTATTCTTCCTATCCTGGCTAATCTTTCATCTGAAATATCATTTGTAACCTTTGATACTTCTTTTAATTCTGGTTTAATTAATTCGTCTTCTGGTTCAGGAACTTTATTTTCGGGGGCCGGTGGTCTACGACCTGAATTTTTCGCCTTTCCTAATGCTTTATTAAATTGTTGTTTGAGATATGGTTTTAATTTACTATCTTTTAAAAGTTTTGCTCCTAATTCTCTTCCACTTGTAAATAATTTAATGCCTCCTAAACTCTCTTCAGTTTGACTAATCATCTCTTTTTTAGTTAGTTCTTGATTATATTTATTTCTTTCGACTGTGGCTCTTTCAACGGCCGCAGAACCTAAATTAGATATATTCTCGTTAAATACATTTGACATTTTATAATTTATGAAAATAAAATATATTTAATAGTTAAAGAAAATATGCCTAAAATTTTAAGAGTTAAAGACAGTTCAGATAAATTTTTAAAAAAACATTTTCTATTTGATATTCCTTTTAGAATTCTTATAAATGGTAAATCACAACTATCAGGAAAAACAACAATTATTTTAGGATTATTATTAGATCCAAATTTTAAATATCACGATAAATTCGAGGGTGAAAATATTTATATTGTTTCAGATAATAAATTAGATCAAAAATTAAAATTATTAATGGAGTATAAAGAAATTCCAAAATCAAATTATATGAAATATGACGAAGAAAGATTAACTGCTTTATATGATGAATTAGAAGATGAATTTTTATTAGAACAAGCAGAAGGAAAAATATCCAATAAATTAATTGTTTTTGATGATTGTGGATATTCAGGAAATCTTAGAAACAAATCAGCGGGTATAGTTTCTAAATTAATTTCAAATGGAAGACATTTAAATTTATCTCAGATATATTCAAGTCAGCGTTTCTCTATGTGTTCAACAACTTTAAGAAGTAATCTCACGGGAGCAATATTATTTAACACTTCTATGAAAGAGTTAGAAATGATTGCCGAAGATTTCAATTATTTATCAAGTAGAAAGCAGTTTATAAAAATGTTTCGTGACTATACAAAAGAACCAAGAAGTTTTTTAGTTGTTAATTTTACTAATGATGGTGGAATATATATGGACAAAGAATTTAAAACTATTGATACTACTGAATATGAATAAATAATTCTTCAATTAATTTTTTAGGTATTTTATATCTTTCGTTTCTTGGTATCCCTTGTGTGCCAGTTCTGCTTCCTCTTGGTGCTTTTATATGAGAGCAATTATCTTTTTTTTTACATTTTTTAGGTATAAATCCTTCCACATTTGACCATATAGTAGTAGGTTCCATTCTGTCGCAGCCATATTTACAATAAGAAACATCAAAACGGGGATAATTACTCATGAACCAAATCATTCGTGCTGTTGGATTTTCTACATAATATATTAAATTAGGATTTTCAGATAAATAATAATTTATAACTATTTTCAATTTATCTAATATTTTTAAATGTAATTTTGCCTTATCCGAAACTGGTTCTCTTTCTTTATTAAAACTTTTAGATCCTGACGCCATACTATAAACAGAACAATCAGGAGAAGCCCATAATATATCAGGAGCAATAAAACTTTTATAATCCCAATCTAAAAAATCTATACATATTTCGGGATTAAATTTTTCTTCAATATCTAAACCCGAATATTCCCATCCTTTACTAATAACAATAGGTTTTAAAGATTTAGTCCCACAGAATAAATCTAAAACTCTCATATATATAATATATACATAATTTATAATATGCCGTACCGAATAGACAAAAAAGATAATGTTTATAAACTATTTAATTTAACCAAAAAAGAATATGTTAAAAAGAATTTCAAAACTAAGGAAACTGCTATTTCTGCTGGTAAAAATTATATGAGATATAGAAAGGAAGAACCAATTCTTAAAGGTAATCGGATTTTAAACAAAAAGAAAATGTAATATATATATATAAAATGGATTGGTCTCAAATTGATGAAATGGAAGAAATCGACGTTTACGAAAGAACGCCTAAAAGAGTAAGATTTGAAAAAACAGAGGAATTATCTAATTCTTCTGAATTTGAAAATAAATTAAATGAATTAATAAAAATTCAGGAGAGGATCAATATTTTAATAAATGAATTACATATTTTATATAATTTTAAACAATAAAAATATTTTGTCTTTTAATCCTAATGAAATATTATAATAGAAAAATTAATCTTTTAAAAGAAGTTCTTATTAAAGAACATAATAAACAAATTCTAAAAATTTTTAATAATATGTTTATATAATTATAAATGGAAGTACCAGAACAATATTTAAATAAAGACTTATACAGAAAAGCAAAAAAAAAGGCGGATGAAACTTATAAAAGACATAGTGCTTATAAGAGTATGTTTTTAAGTAAAACTTATATAGATCTTGGCGGAAAATATAAAGGTAAGAAAAAAGGAAGTTTATCTAAATGGAGAGAAGAAGAATGGATTCAGGTTTTACCTTATCTGAAAACGGGTAAAAAAATAATCTGTGGAAGTGGTGATAATAAAAAAGGTTGTAGACCTTTTAAAAGAATAAATGATAAAACGCCTGAAACAATTCCCGAATTAATTAAAAAACATGGTAAGAAAAAATTAATGGAATTAGCAGAAGCAAAAGTAAAAAATATGAATAGAAGAATAAATTGGAAGTTAGGAAAGATTTATTAAATCATTTACCTATTTTTTTCATAGTTAGTTCGTGTGCTTGTTGAAAGCAGTAACCTTCTAACATTAATTTTTTCATTTCTTTCATATGTTCTTTTGTGTGATGTTCTTTATGACTTTTCATAAGTTGCTTTTGTAAAACTGATAAGTTTTTTCTCGGTTTATAAAGTGGCTTCATTTTTATAATATTATAAATTATATTTTTTTCTGTATTCTTGAATATTTTTCTTTAAACTTGTTGAATCTCCCCACAAGATCCAGTAACTTAATGCTCCCGCCCCCAAACCTTTCTTATTTTTTTCAGTCAATAAGTCTTTATCGTGTCTTTTTCGGTATCTTTTTCTTTGTTCTTTGTCTTTAGTTATTGTGTAATCTCCATATCCGGCCGCCCCGAAAGAAATCTTCTTTTCTTTACCGTCTTTATCTTTAAAGAATGCGTCATATTTCTTCTTGGAATTTGTGCTTTTTACTACTTTAATTAATTTCATTATATAAGACAGATAAAAAAAATAAGACAGATGAATAAAAATAATCTCTGAACGTGTCTTATATATTATTAAAAGAGATATGGTTTAAAAAATATCTTACTTGTAAATACTCATAAGAATTCGGAGAAAACAAGACAGGACAATTAGAAATTTTACATCAGCAGAATAAAAATTAGGAATCAAAATCCACTACCTAGAAAATTTTTTTTTTTACGGTGAAAATCTGAAATCTGCTGTCTTGCTGTCTCATTGCTTATCACTTTTTCTAATTACAATATATTAAACACTATAACTATTATAATAATTCATAAGACAGCAAACCTTATAAGAAACCAGTGCGAACAAACAGAATAAAATATTACATACACTATAACTCTTATAATAATTTACAAGACAGGAACAAGACAGCAGATTTAGGAGCGAACATTCAGATATTTATTAGTGATTTATTTTTTATATAGAATTCATTTATTTATACAAAATTATTTTATATTTATATATTATAATGACAGAAGAATATGATGCTGATTTAAGTTCTAGTATTGAATCAAATCCCGAACAATCCCCGGCGGAAAATATCGAAATAGAAATTAATGAAGAGAAAGAGACACCTAAAGAGAAACCGAAGAAGGAGAAAAAGAAGAGAAAACCGATGACCCCGGAACATAAAGCCAAGTTACTTGAAGGATTAAAGAAGGCACGTGAGAAATCAAATTTAATGAGAAAGAAGAGAAGCGAAGCAAAGAAGATAGTAAAAAGAAAGGAAGACGAAGAAGTCGAAAGAATACTACACGAAAACTTATTATCAAAAGGGAAGAAAGAAGATGAAAAGGATAAGGAAATAGCAAGACTTAAAAAGAAATTAGAAAGTTTAACTCTTCAAGATATTATTAAAAAACCTAAAAAGAAAGTTGAAAGAATTCCTTCTCCTGTTCCTGTTATAGAATCAGAACCAGAACCAGAACCAGAACCCGAACCCGAACCAGAACCAGAACCAGAACCAGTAAAATTAGAAATAATAAAAGAAGATAAAGTTTTAGAAGTAGTAACACCTACAAAAACTATTAAAAAAAGAGTTTGTAGAGGAAGAAAAAAAAAGGGTAAATATTAACTATCTGAATAATCTATTTTAGAATCACTACTACTTTTTTTATTTTCTTTTTCAACATCTATTATTTCTTCTATTCCATTTAAAGCATTTTTTAAATCCTCTGCGAATGATGAATTCATAGTTAGTCCTTTTATTCTTTTATCTTTCCTTTTTTTATCTATTTCATCTATCATTTTTATTAAATCACATTTATAAAAATAATCTCCGAATATCCATGAAAGCATTTAATTTAATCATAGATTTTTAAATTAATATCTTAGTTATTAATAATGATTATATACGCCAAGAAAATTAAACCTGTAACAAAATCTAAACCTAAAATTACTTTAAAAAAAGTATTTCAAGGATATAAAAAAGCGGAACCATCCAAGAATAAAAACAAGAAAAAAAATAAATCTAAATATTAAAATGACTGACGCTGTACCTCATAAATTTAAATGCGAATGCGGACAAATTCTTATAAATCATTATCCAAGTCAAATTATAAAGCATAGATTAAGTAAGAAGCACGCAGTTAAATTAATGGATAGAATAAAATTATTAGAACAAAAAGAAATTGATAAAATTAAGGAAGAACAAAAAAAAGGTTCAGTGGTTTTAACTTTTGAATAAAAATATTTATTAATATTAAATGTCTTTACCTGATATGGATAATTTAAAAATAGATGAAATTAGTAATGATATATTCAACCACGCTTTTTTACCTATTATTTCAATTTATAAATTAGTTAAAGGATTTTTAAAAGTTTTTTTGTGTGAATTTTAGAAAAAAAATAATATAGTATAATATAAAAATGGTTAAATTATTAAGATTAACTACTGAGAATGATTTAAAATTTGAAGCGAATTTAGATGCGGGAATTGATGTATCGGAAAATAGTAAAATAGCACTTCAAAATTTAACTTTTGAATCTACTGATTTTTCGGCTATAAGTATTGACGCCGCTAATAAATTTATTAGTTTCAGTTTAGATAGATCAGCAAATGTCCCCGCTTATACATTTTTAAGCGAAGCATTAACAACAACAACTTATAAAAAAAGTAATATAAATACATTTTATAGGGATTTAGAAGCAACTTTAAATTCTTGTTTAGAAGTAAGTGCTACAACTGGGGACGCTTTCGGAAGTTTTAAAGTCCTTTTTCCAAATGATTCAGAATTACAAAATGGACAAGTAGAAAAAGTAACGATAATTTTTAAATTATCCCCGGTGGTTCTTTGGTTTAATTATAATGATACAGGAGATAGAAGAAGTTGGAGTCCAATTCTCGACCCTACCGGAGCTATTCCTCTTTTTACTATTTCTAGTTCCACTGTTGGATTACCTTTTGATATAGACCAAGACACCACCAACAACGCAATTAATTTAGGAAATGTTTCCTTGGGAGCGGGAGTATTGGCTACTAGTGAATATGTTCATTATGCTTACTCAGATTATCCGTGGTGTAAAGGTACGGCTTGTTGGATGGTTAGAATAGGGAATTTAATAGATAACGGAGGAGCAAAAAATACTAATGGCTTTTCAATTGGTTTAGCTTTAACAGATGAAAAAAGTTTAGACGCATTAGTTGACGCCGCGGGGGATAGAATTCCTGACAGTTTAAAATCATTTGAAATTCGTGTTTCAAGACCTACTGACCCTTACGAATTAACTATTAATGGCGTGACTACTGTCACTGGAACTACTCCGAATAGTGTAATTGTGGCGAATGGTTTAGCAAACGACCACATACTTTTTGAAAAAAATGGTACTGGTTTTTCTATTAGTATTTTACAAGGAACAAGCGGGGGCGGTGTTTCATTACCTATTCATAGTCATTTATTCACAAGGGAGGAAATGGGAAAGAACATGTTCCCTTATTTTGCTATTTTTGGAGCAAACGCCGATGCTATGATAGGGAGACCAGTTCTGACAGTAGACGCCATTATTAACCCTTTTAAATTGGATCCTCTGGACGATACAAATGATAATATGGAAATAACTGGATTAAGTCAAAATATTTTAGGCGGAGATAATGCTTTCGAGGCTATGTCTCAGTTATATTCTGCTGTTATTCCTGGATTATTTAATCAATTATTCGAAGATAATGAAGTATTGACTCAATATAATCCAGTTATAAGAATGAATGGATCTGTTTTAAGGGCATTAGGATATGATAAATCAAGTTATCCGAATAATATTAATTATAATATACAAAGACCTTTAACAACTATGAGCATCGACGATATAGAGCCGGAAGGTGGATTAGTTCAGTTTGTTTTAGTGGCGGATGGTTTGAGCGTTTTGGTTAATAGTGATAATTATATAGTAGTTTTAGATAGTAATCCTTTATATTCTTATGATGCTTCTAAATTTGATTATTCTAATAATATAACTGTACCTAATTCAAGTAAAGCAAAAAGAGGAAGAAGATATAATATATTGGCTACTATTCCTGTTAATGATAATAACGGATTTATAGAATTTAACGCAAACGAATTAGTATATATAGATTTAGATAATAAATTTCCTCAAGTTATTAAAAATATAAGATTGAGGGTATTGAATAAAAATTTTGATGAAATAGAAACAAATGGCGAGTCAGTAATGACTTTATTAATTAAAGATGCTTAATTTTCTAAACTTTTCAAATCTACTTTAAAAACTTCACGAGCAATAAATTTTAATTCATTTATTCTTCCGATGCTATCTGCTGTACTTTTATTTCCTTTAGTTGCTAATTTTTCATTTAACATTTCATATAATCCTTTTGGTAAGTCTTCTAATTCACAAAGAACACTAATAAAATATAAATTGGTTTTAAAAGTTTTAAGTATATCTTTTAATTCCTTACTTAATTTTTTTATTTTTTCGGTTCTTTCCTTTTTCTTTTCTGCTGATTCATAATTTTTATATTTTTTATCAGAATATAAATCACATAATTCTTTTCGTCTTTTATTAATATTAATAATTTCTTTTACCTTTGAAAGACCTTCTCTTTTTACTGCTGCTTTTTTATTGGCTTTTCTGTCCCTATCTCTTTTAATTTCACTTAAAGTTAATTTACCTCCAAAATTTCTTTTTTGCTGATTTATTGTAAAAACATTTTGGATAGCTGAATTTATACTTTCCCCCATTACATCATCTTCTTTAAATAATTCATTTCTCGGTATATCTTTTAAAGTTTTGAATTCCATTAATTTTTTATATGTAAATAAATTATCAATATTATAAGGAATATCAGAATCCATAACTTTATTTAATTTTTCTTTTAAAACTTGATACCAGTTTTTTTCTCCTATCTTTGGTTCTTTTCCTGCTCTTAACATTTTATATTCTTTTGAATTTACATTATTTAAATATGCTCTTATATCTTCTAATGGTGATAACATTCTTTTTTTCGCTGGTGCTGGTGTTGGTTTAGGAGTTTTCGCCTCTCCTTTATCGTTTTTTGAAATAGTAAGTTTATATTTTTTTTCAACTGCTTTATTAATTTTCGCCCCTCTATCTTTTAACTCTTTATAAAATAGTATTTCATCTTTATTATAATATTTACTGAAATCAATAAATAAATTTAAATTGTCTTTTAAAGTTTGAGTAGACATCGTGCTAACCTGAAATGGTGTAAAGTGATTTTTATCATTTACGGCGTCTCTTTTAATTAATGGTTTCTTACTTGTTTTAACAACAATTTTAGGGGCGGGTGCTGGTGCTGGTTTAGGAGTTCTTTTAATACCAATCTTTTTTTTAGGTGCTGGTGCTGGTGCTGGTGCTGGTGCTGGTTTTGGAGTTCTTTTAATAACTATTTTTTTATTTGCCTTTGGTGCTGGTGCTGGTTTAGGAGTTCTTTTAATAACTATTTTTTTATCTTTCTTTACAGGTTTTAAATCTCCGGGAATATAAGCGGCCCCTTTTTTTATATGACTAAATTTTCCGGCGTGTTCTGGTTTCATCATTAAATCTATTAATTCCAATTTTCTCATTTTGGAATAACCTTTAATATTAGTTTTAGAAATTTCTTTTTTGAGAACTGAAACAGGATGAGAAATTAATATTTCTTTGGTGATCATTTTATAATAATATTCAAGAAATTTTTATTCAAATTTAAATTTATTTTCTATTTATAATATATAAAAATGTCTGATAAATATTTTGATGGAAGTGTTGAAACTCAATATTTAGATCCTGTATCTTATGTACCTAATGGAAGATGTGCTTTTGAACTTGATGGAGATAAAATGGCCTATCTTTCTAATATGAGATTATTAGATCTTGGATTGGTTGCGGGTGCTCAAACTAATTATTCTAAAGGTTTAGGGGCTTTGGCGTTAATTAAAAATATTAGATTAATGGACGCCCGAACCGAGTTAAGTGCTTTAAGAAATCCTGCTCAATATTTATTTTTTAAAAATGCTAATAGATCAAACTCCATTAATAAATCTAATGATAGTTTTTTAAAACGAAACGCCTTAGGACTTGAAATTCAGGCCTCTGATAATAAACTGGCTCACGTTTACGCATCCGGGCCAGCAGATACAGCAGAAGACACAACCAATAAAGCATATTTAGATTTAAGAGAAGTATTTCCTATTTTAAATGTTCTCCAAGTTTTACCAACTCAAATATTCAGAAATTTAAGAATTGAAATAGAATTTGACGCTAATCCACTTAATCAGATTTTAGTCGATAACTCAGTAGCTATTACAACTTTAAGGCCGGTTCTTGCTGTAGATCATATTAATAATGATGTTTTAGTAAAAAAAGAAATTGATGAATTAATGAAATCTGGTGTTGTATGGGATGAAATAGTCCACGATAACTGGACTATTCCTGCTGTCGATACTTCTGGATTTGCTAACGATAAGACAGTTACTCAGAACGCATCTAATCATTCATTAGCATATAAGGGGAAATACGTAGAACGTCTTTTAGTATGTAAACAATTACAAAATAAAGCATTAGCATTAAATACTAATGCCGTTTTAGGATTTGGCGGAATTGCTTCTTCCTATGCTGTACTTAATCAAACTACTCAGTATAGAGTAAATGGTAAAAATATTATTCCTGGATTTAATGGAGTTAATAGACCAAATGAAAGATTGGGAATACTTTCCGACGAATGGGGAAGCGTAAATGGTTTTACCGGTTCTAATCTTTATAAATGGAGTAATAGAGCGGCCTCACTCGCGGACCCTAACGAAGCGGGCCAGATGTCTTGGGATTGTGTTCGACTTGGTCAACGTGTCGCAGATCTTCAAGTTCAAATACAAAGAACAAATCAAAGAGACTCTGATGCTTTATGTCCTACTAATGAAGCATTAAATATTAACGCTTACGGAGAAGTTAAAAAAGCAATGGCTTTAATGGCCAGTGGGTATAACATCGTTTTTGCTTAATTGAATTCTTTTTTATTCAAAATTTAAAAATATTATAATTACTATATTTATAAAATGTCAGATAAAGTAATTAGAATAACTTCACAACAGGGATTTTCGGATTCCTATCTTAATACTGAGAAACCCTCAGGACTTAACCTTTTAGATTTTACAATACCAAGAGGCTATAATATTGATATGAGTAAATCATATATAGCCATTAACGGACAAGTAAATAATGATTCAGGGAATCCAGTAAACGCTGCCTTTTGGTTAGATGTCAACAACGCCGAAAAAATAAATGTTCCTACAAGTGCTTTAATTAGAAACTGTTCTATTTCAAATGATAAAGGACAAGTTGAAAGCATTAGAAGATTAGATACTTTAAACTGTGGATTATTTGGATTAGAAGATACAGCAGAAGAAAGAAAAGGAAATATGAATACATTTGCTCAACATCAAGGAGGGCGGGGAGTAAATAATGAAACTTCTTTTAATTTAGATTGTGTCACTGATAATACCACTCCTGATGGAACCACAATTAATACTGCTCACACATCCAGAGAACTTTCAAGAGATATTAAGATTCCTCTTAATCATATGTTCGGAATGTGTAATAGTGAGGCTTATTCAACTGACACTTGGGGAGAAACTCGGATCCACTGTGAGACTAATTTCGTCAAAGGAACTGGAGCGGGTCTTCAATCTCGACCGCTTGGAGGTTCAGAAGCAACTTCTCTTATGTTTGATGGTGCTACAAATTACGGGGATATGGAGCCACAAAACGCTATAGTTGCTGACGCTTCTACTGGTCCTCTCGAATCAACTGGAAATTATGGAGAATGGCAGAATGTCTACCCCTTCTTCGTTGGCCAGGAAGTCTCAATTAAAAAAAATGTTTCCGGAATCGGAGACGTTACAACAGATCACACAATAACCGCCATCAGATTTCAGGGAGATAATACCGCCAACCCTCCAACAAATCAGCAAAAAGTATTTATGACCTTAAACCCTCCCGCCTTTACTAATCCAGCAGGACAACCAAACCGAGATATTACAGCTATAGAAGTATCAGCGAAAATAACTGCTACTTTAACAAATATTATTAATAGAGCAGAATTAGTTTTAACTCTTACCGATGAAAGTCCAGATGAAGAAATAGAATTTACAACTTATTCAAGTGAAGAAGACAACGGAAACGGATTAGCCAGTTTTGCTAGAACTTACTTAGCCGAACCAGAAGCAAACGCTCTTTTAGTTGCTTGTTGTAATGATGGGTCTATTTTACCTTCTCGAACTTTTGAGAGTTATAGATACGCCGTAAACAATGAAGAACAAACAGGAAACAGAGACGTAAAAATAGGTCAACCGTTACATTTTGACCGTCTTCAGAGATGCTTAGACGCTCAGATAGGATTAGGATTTAAAAACGCTCAACTTAAATTTTACCAAAACACAGAACAACAGGCCAACGGATACTCTCAGCCGGTTTCTTTAATTTGTGAAACATTAGAGCAAACACAGGAAAATAAAAAAGTTGCTCTTCAAATTGAATGTGCGGCCACTTTACAACAGATTATTTTATATAAGAGTATGTCAAAAAGTATTTCCAAATAAATAAATAAAAATTTAATTTCTAATTTTAAAAATTATTTTATTATCATATATTATAAAATGTCTGATAATGAATTAATCCAACGTGTCTTATATCACCAAGTACAGCCGCAATCGGTTCAAGCATCCTATACAGAATATAATTCTATGGATTTCCTTTTAAGTGTAGGAGAGGGGCGGTCTTTGCTTCCTGGTTCTGTTCGAATTCTTGCTGATTTAACTGTTAATTCATCTGGATCTATTCGATCTACTGGCTCAATAACATTTAATAGAAATTGTGGAGGTCACGCTTTTATTGATAGTATTCAAGTTCAAACACAAAACCAGGGACTTTTAGAAAATTCTCAAAATTACGGCCGATATGTCAATATGGACGCCAACGCCTCTTTAGATGCTTTAGATATGGTAGATAGTATTAACGCATGCGAATTAAGATGTCCAAATCAGGTTGTATCAACTGATTTATGTCAAGGAATAACTCACAACGTAGGAACCGGTGCTGATATTATATCTGATGCTGATTTTTCCATTCGTCCTTTAATTTGCTTAAATAAAATGGACCGTGATCTTCCTTTTTCTAAATCTGGTATAGTAACAGTTCAAGTAAACTTGGCCCGAAATATGTCCGCCTTATTTGGACAAAATCAAACAGTAGACGCCAACTATTCTTTATCAAATGTGAGATGCTGTTATAAGTCAATTGTTGAACCTATGGATAAAAGCCCTGTAAATATGGGAGTTGTTTATAGTGTTAAATCTAATATTCTTTCTGGAAATGCTTCCATCTCCGCTAATGTTCCGGCGGTTTGTGATAGTGTAGCAATTAACTTTATCCAGAACCAACACGAAAACGTTCCAGTATATGATAACTATAAAAACGAAGCGGTACAAGGTTTAGAAGAGGTTCAGTTTATAATGAATGACCAGACTAATTCTTTAGTAACATATCAACTCACAGACCAAACCGAAATTTTAGAAAGATTTATTGATGCTATGAGAGATACTTCACATAATCAAGTATCACAGCAGAAATTCAGAAGTAATTGTGCTTTTGGTGCTGGGATTAATTTCGAATCACCTGTCGACCTTTCCAATAATAGATTTACTTTACAGATAACTTCGGGGGTTTCGAATGCTTACCCGGTTAATGTCTTTATGTATTTTATGGCTAGAGCATCCATTTAAATTAAATACTTTTAAAAGTTCAAAAATTTTTATTAACATACATTATATATTAATAAAAATGGCTACAATTACTCAAACTACTAATTCAATTCATAACGGAAAATTTAAATTATCAGGGGCGGGGCCGACTGTTTATGCGGATACATTACCAATACCAACAGCAGACACAAACGATAGGGCGGGTTGGTTATTTACAAAAACAGCAGGAGCAGAAAAATTCAACTATTATATTTATGGAGAAGGATCTCATCCAATTACATTAGCTCATTTAAATAATGTTTTCTTTACTGGTGCTATTGATAATTATGTTTCGGGACTTTCGAATCCATTCGTCGTTATTTATACAAAACCTACAGGAATTGGAGACGCCGGGACGTGGTATCATTCTAAAATTGCTTATGTTATAGATCCTTCTCAAGATATTCAATTAGGCGAAATATGCTTATTTAGTTGTATAGGAACCATTAACAATAATCCTTTTACTTATAGGAACATTAGAATGTTGAGCATTGTAAAAACTGGCGACGCTTTACCAGCGGAAGAAATATTAACTATTTCTATTCAGTCTGACAGTTCGGCTCCAGATACTACGCAGATATTAATTAAGAATGTAGGATTTCAAGCAAAAAGAGGAAATCATCAAATAAGAAGAAATATTAAGTTAGAGGTCTAACCTCGAATTTAGGAATTCGTACCTGTTTAAATGTATAATCCTTATGTTTATTAAATATTTTTCCATCCATCATTTTATAAAGTGTGGAACGGGGGATTTTATAATCTTCAAATAGTTCTTTATATCTTTTATAAAGTTTAATTTCATTGGTTTCATTATTGGTAACTTGGAACTTATAATAAGTCATTTTAGGAGGTTGTTCAAATTTCATTATATTTTATTTGGTTATAATGTTTAAATAGATTTTAATTTTATACAATTAAATTAAATGTCTAATAATATAAAAAGTGGGAAGAGATAAATAAAAAGATATATAAGAAAAAAAAAAAAAAAAATTAGTGTTCGTCATCTGTTTCGTCGTCATATGAATTTAAGAAGTCCGCTACATCTCCTTCTAATTCTATCATTTCTTCATCTTCTACTTGGTGATATTTTTCCAATGTTTCTTTTAATTCAGGAATATTAATTTCAAATCCTCTAACCTGTTTTTTACTAACATAAAATTTTTTATCAAATGCTCCTAAATCTAAGAGTATTGCTTTATTAGTTTTGGAATTAGAAGTAATATGAGGGTAATTTTCATTTAAGAATTTTGAATAATAATGTTCCATAAATTTTGTAATCATATAAGACTTATCTCCTTTATGAAATACTTTATAATATTCTGGGTCATTTACTACGTTAATTAAGAATTCGTAAAATGGATTAGAATTATGTTTTTGAATGTTTTTATATGCTTGTGTTTCTACTCTGTCTATATGTGGCGTAAATTCTGAAATATCAAAGTTCATAAAATAAGTATATATGGAATTTAAGGCGTCATCATCTAATAATAATCTTCCAAGTTCTTTATAATAATCTTTTGATTTTGGTTTTCCTGTTTGAAATACTAAATATCTTCTATCATCAGAGGGGATATCAATAGGATTTAAATTATTTGTAAATAAAAGTAATCTGATAAAATTAGGAAATTTCTCGGCGTCAGTTCTCATTTTTCTAATATTTAAGTGAGTGGCGGTTATTAAGTCTTTTAATAGTTCTTTATTAAAGTGTCCGTCTTTTCCTGTGATTTCGTTTAATTGTAAAACTAATTTATTCTGAGTGGAAGAATTAAAAGTTCCAGTCACATTTTCTATTTTTGGTTCTTTATGAATAAGACTATTACCTAACATTTTACCTAAGAAATCGGTGAAAATATCTTTTCCCGTTCCTTGATAAGATTTAAATAATAAAGCAGTCTGAGGAATTTCTTCGGGCTTTTGAAACATATGAGCGACATATTTAATTAAATAGTCTGTTGCTTTTTCTTCGTAGTTAGTAAGTAATTTAAGATGTTCTAAAAAATTACTTACTTTTTCCATATTTACATTTTCGATAATTTTAGATTTAAATCCTGTAAAAGTATTGAAATTTTGAGGATCTCCTTTTTCAAGATTAGGAAACCAATAACACTTTTTATATGAGCGTCTATCTTCATCTTTTAACCATTCATTAAAAAAGGGTTTGTTTTCGATTTGATAAGTATTAACCAAATCTGAAAAATCTTTTTTGGAATAATAAGAAGTTTGAATACCTTCATTATTTTCATACATTCGAATATATTGAACAGGGTCTTCTAGCATAAAGTGATTTTCTTCAAATTTATTTTTCATACTTAAATATTCATTATTATATTCAGGAGGAGTATCCTCAAAACCAATTTCAGGGAGAACTTTATTAATAAGTTGTATATCATATTTTTTAGCAATATTATTAATATCTTTTAAAGAGTTTTCTAAATTGTAATTAGAATTTATGAGAATACCATCAAAAACAGGAGCAACAACAATTTTTTTATAATCTTTAAGAATATCTTTTAATACTCTGTCTTCAATACTAAAAATAATATATGAAACTTTTGAGCCGAAATGATTATCTTTAAATTCGATGTTTGAAAATAGATGAATATTATCTTTTAATAGTTCGTGAAATTTGGAAATATCTTTAATTAAATTTTTGGTTGTATCATCTAAATAATTCTTAATATAAGTTTTAGGGTCAGCAGAAAAAAGAACACTAATAAATTTCTGTTTGTCAAAATCATTTTTAAAGTATTTCTCCCGATTATTACAATAATCTAAAATTGTCTTGAAATCATCTTTTTTATTTGGAAAGTAAGAAGTCAAAATATATTTAACACAATTAAAAGAAGCGTTTTTCATGTCAATATCATAAACAGAAGAACCGAAAATATAACCTCTTAACTCATTACTTAAACTCTGAATAGTTGAATTAAATCCAAACATTCGGCCGCATTTAGAATTATAATATTTATCATTAAAAGTGTAGTTATTACGTTTAACTTTTTTCAAGTAATTCTTAATGGTATAATAATAGTTCTGGTCTAAATCAAATTTCTTTTTAATAATAGCAGGTTTAGAGTCTAAAATAAAATCTAAGTTTTTATGTTGTGAAGCAGGAAGAGCGAATTCGTAAGTTTGAGAAATAGAAGACATTTTTATTTTTTTGTATAATTCTATAACATATTTTTTTTTTAAGTAGTTTTAATTAAATATACAATTTAAATAATTTGTGTAATTCTATACTTAAATAAAATAAGACAGCAAGACAGC
>Ga0181393_1000234_pt1 | contig 20699 bp, 29 predicted proteins | sample 16SPOviralmetaG_FD_130122 | JGI IMG/M metagenome (GOLD analysis project Ga0181393, IMG submission 130122) | Marine viral communities from the oligotrophic San Pedro Time Series (SPOT) site, San Pedro Channel, CA, USA - 16 SPOT_SRF_2010-10-21 | ecosystem: Environmental > Aquatic > Marine > Strait...
AGGATCAACATAGACCAGAAGGATTGCCTCATCACCTGCATTTGTTCCATTGGGAATTGCTGTGGCATGGTATGGGTTGTGATAGTTGGTTGTAGCGGTGATGTCCAGCGTTGCTGCCGACCCCACGTTGTAAAACATGCCATCCAATTGAACAACGCCAGCATCCACATAGAGTTCCTTGGTGCTTCCAATCGTGCCGTTGGGACGAACACAACAGTTCCCGCTAACAGGGTTGTTCCTGTCGGCCTCATCGTATCGGTTTAGCGTGATCGGGACAACACCGTTAGCGTTTCCACGCTCAACCCAATTGGTCAATGATGGGCTGGTGAGAACGTCCGTATCACGAAGTCCGTCGTTTTGATATGTTCCAGAAGAGGTCTTTTCATGACCTTCCGACAGATTGGTGCTTGGCAACCAATATCACCCACGAATGGTCTTCCATGCTTTTTCAAAAGAAGAGGGGCAATCGCACAGGCCATTGGGCGGATTGTGCATTCCGTGAATCTCATCACTTCCTGCCCCGTAAAGCATTTTTTCGCCACCGCATTCACGACAAGTCGTGGTGAGTTGTTCTTCAATTTGCTTGATTTTTCTTTCCAAATCATCAAGAATTGAATCGTATTCAAGAGTTGGCATTCCTGAAAACCTTTCGAACTCGGCATAGAGCCTTTTTCTTTCAGCAAGCAACTTTTCTTTCATATCTTCGCTCAACAGTTCCACCTCTTCAATGCAGCACCCTTTGGTGTCAATTTACCGCCCTTGCTGGTCGGCCCCTTCACCCCGCCCATCCGAGCGCAAAACGACTTTCGACGCTTTGCTTTCTTTGAACCAGGTTTGAGTTTGGATGGTGGCGTGGAAACAGGAGGTTTGAGGTTTGCACCAGTTTCACGCTTGAACTTGGCACGTCCTTTGGCGTTCAGTCCTCCCTTCTTGCTATGGCGGTTTGGATTGTAGCCATGAAACGGCTTGGACTTCTTTTTTCCCTTGAGCAAAGCCTCAACCAACAATGGCTGATCCCATGAGTTGATGTATGGAATGTTTTTCTTGAATGTTCGATTCTTCCATTGCGAAGGCTTGGTTGCTCGCATTGTTCCGTATGGGGTCTTTTGATAACCGCATGATTCACACTTTGGGGTCTTTCCTTGACCGTTGCACGATCCACACGAATGCTTTCCTTTCTGTGCATCTGGTGATGGTTTCTTCTCACGTCCAATCACGGCCTTTGCCAAAAGGTTGCAGGTATCGCAATCACACGCCATTGTTTTTCACCACAGGTTTTGGCTTCCGCCAGATATGTTGGCACAAAGGACATTCCCATAAGAAGATTCTCTCACGACTTCCCGCATAGAACCCGTTTATTCGAATGGCTAAAACGTCCGTATCGCAGCCCACGCACGTTTGCATGACCTTATCTCGATACGCCTTCATCCTCTCACCAGTTGAACGCAATGAAAGCATTCCTTCCATCCATAAGTCGGTCAGCGTCGGGAGAGTCGGTTAATTTTTGGAGGCGACGTTGTGCCGTCTTAACGCTCACGCCTTGGTCCACGGCATACACCTTCTCAATTTCCTTCTTCTTAACGCATTCACGCTTAGAACGAGAATGAGCCAACTTTTGACACTTATTGTAAGCAACCTTCCATTCGTGCAATGAAGCATCTCGCTTCTTCTTTGCCTTGAAATCCTGCTTCTGTTCAAGCCAGATAACCAAGTTGTGAAGGTTGTCGTAAATCATTTCGGTTGCCATCATTATGTGGTCTGCCGTGATAACAGATGAACCCATAATGGTTGCGATGATGTTTCCAAAGGTGATGGTGTAGTTCTCGATATTGGGGATAAACGAGGTTGCCGTTTCACGCACGTTAGCATCGTGGATTTGATTCACCAATTCATAGTAGTCGGTGGTCGCATTCAGCAGGGCAGCGTGGTATGATTCATCAACGGTGAAAATGTCATAGGCATGGTTGTTGGCTATCATGTCTCTTTGCATGTCGTCCATTTCTTCCCATTCTTCATCGGAGAGGCCAGCAGCCTTGAGCAACCGATTCTTGATTTCATCTCGCTTCTCAAGGATGAATGCGGCCAGCGCATCATAGCCCCAAACCTTCTGGGGAACAGGAACATACGTTCCCTGAAGGCGGTGTTCGCTGGTGGTTTGACGCTGCTCTTGGCTTACGTCATTTTGATATAGGAATACACGCTGAAAGAACCCCTTCTCAAGAACGTGGTGCATGATGTCCTTCGGAGGGAACGTCGTCGCCCAAATGGACACGCCAGAAACCACTTGAATATCAGCACCTTTCAGCACCTTTGCTAAGTTGTTTGTAGCCGAACCGATTGAGGCCATTGCTTCTTGCAGATACAGGATTTTTTCGGAGAAATAGGACTTCTTATCGTCAAGGAGAACGCTCGCCTCATCAAAGAGCAACGTCTTGTAGCCGTTGAGCAAACCTTTGACCACGACGTAGTTCACCTTGCCAGTTGGCTTCCCTTTTTCATCGTATTCAGGTTCAGCATCAACGTGGCCGAGAAGCCCTGCATCCGAACCAGACGTGAACTTGGCACTTTCAACGCCGCAAGCATCCAAGAGTTGCTTGGTGAACTCATACGCTGCCGACTTGCCCGTTCTCGATTGTTGAATCCAATAGACGTGAACCCTGGTGTCAAGGTGCGTTCCGTGAATCGGCACACGCACATACGGGGCAATCACTTGACCGACGACATAGAACAATGAGAGCATACCTGCGAACTCGTTGAAGAATGAAACCGTGTTGAATCGCTCAATGTATTCCTTGATGAACTTCGAGCCTTCGTATGGTGTCTTAACCAACGTGTAGTCATACCACTTGCGATCTCCTGAGTCTGATGATGGTTTCAATAGCATGTTCAACTTCTCCTTTCGTGGTGGGCATTTCATCCACCCGATGTTGGCTATATGAAGGCTCTCCTTCACGCCCTCGACATTTTGACCTTCTCTTGCACAATCGGTTGCTCGGAATTGAATGCCTTGACTATGCGCTCGGCTCGCACTTTGCCGATGCCTTCCACCGCTTGCAGTTCCTTTGCCGTCAATCCTGAGATTTCAACGATTGAACCATGTAGGTCAAGCAAACGCTTGGCGATGGCGAGGCTACACCCCGCCCCCTGCAAAATATCAATTCGCATATCCTCAGTTGCCGTCTTGCGAAGCAGACGATAGGTGGAGGATGAGCCAAGCGTTCCATGCTTCTCAAAGCGTTTGCAGATAAAACGTGCAGCCAATGATTTGTTGGGGAATGTTAAAATTGAGATGTCATAGTCGGTGGAAAACCTTGCCAGCGAGCCTGTGAATGAGCCAAACACTTTGGCGTAGGGTATTTTCTTGCCTCGCCTCTTACCTTGAGCGATATGCTGGTCAAGAGTTCCATGAACGATGAGGATTGCTGAGTTGTAGTTGTCCTCTAAGTTTTGCAGTTGCCGTTCCAAATGCCCAGAATAAAGACTGGATAGGTAATCGTCAATGGACTTGGCTTCAATCCCTACATCGGCAAAGCAATAATCGGTGATGAGCGTTTGGCGCATTTGAAAGTTCAATTTGTTCTTTTCGCAGTATTTCATAACCAATTTCTCAAGCCCTGAGCGTTCTCGATTGTCAATAAAGAGTATTCGTTGATCGGTCATGCGGTAGCCTCCAACACTTCCAAAGTAAGTTCTTCTTCACAATTTTCACGGTCATACAGATAAACCGTGTTCTCCGTTTCATTGACCTCTCCGACTTCCCACAAATACCCCTCAACGTTCACGAACACTTTGAGTTCGCATCCACATTGGTTGCAGAACAGGGCGATTTCACCTGCATGTCGGTTTTGCTTACCGACTTCCCAACGGTGGCTATCCCACCCGCCTTCACAATTCGTTTCCGTCATTTCCAACCACCTGTTGAGCCAACGTAAGACTGTTCAGCATATCCACGACCAAGTTCGCCCAATTTGGGTCTTGCGTAATCGCAACCATGTTTTCTTTTTGACAGATTTCAAAGAATCCAGATTTGTTGTTTCGACGGAATGACCAGTCCAACACTTCTGGTGGTGCTTCGCCCTTGTGGTGGGCTTGCAGCATTTCTTCGGCTTTCTTTCTTCGGATTTCATCAAGTTCTTCTTTATCATCAGTCATGCGGTTGCCCCCTTTTCGTCGTAGTATGGACACTTGCCAACACAAAGCCCTTCATGATAAATGGTCGGGCAGGTCGGTGTGAGGTAATACCTCTCAACGCCATGCGTGAGGTATTTCATCGTTTCAGTTGGTGAATAATCCGCCCATTCCAACGAGCGTATGAATGCGTGAGTCAATGACAACACCTCACGGTTTGGGACTATGGCCTCCCTCGCAGGTCGAGCGAAGTTGCGAAAGTAGTCCATTAGATACATCATCAAATAGGATCGGGGTTTGTGTGGAGGGTTGCTTCCCTTCTCACATGCAGCCTGAGCCAAGCATGGCAACATGGGAATGTTGTTGATACGTTCAATGTCAATGTCAATGTTCTCCATCTCAAATGACCTCGTTTCCTCGTTGTAGCGGCTCTTGAACATATCAACAGAACTGCGCTCAACGATTTCAAGAGGCATCCCGCTTATTCCGTAAAGGTGCATCCCTGGTTTGGGTTCTTTGGCCTTCTCAACGATGAAATCCCATCCTGCCTCCAAATCCTCATGCTTGACAGGGATGCCCCAGATTTGACGTTTGAAGTTGAACGTGTTGGGGATGCGAATATGGCGGTCTGGTCTAAACGAAACCACGGGGTCAAGGGTTTTGAGGTTGAAACGCTTAACCCATCCATTGACTTTCATGCGTCCTGAGAATAGGAGGTCGGCCATCTTTTCAGGGGGCAGCACATATTCGTTGTCGAGTTTCGTCCAAATGTGAAAACCCCCTCCTGTGAACCACACGGCATGGCGGTGAGAGTCTTGGGCGAGGTGTCGTGAAAGACTCAATACCTCATCACAACACCTGCTCTTGGCTTTGGCTTCCTCCATGTCGTGAACACGTATTCCTTGGTCGGCATCAAAGTCCATGACAAAGTGAGGGACAATGGCCGTGTTGTATTCACAACGGTTGCCCTTCGGCTTCAATCCCCTAAATCCATAGACGGTGGTTGTGAGGTTGCCTTTGCCATTGGTGGTGTTGATGTAGTGTTCAAGTTGTTTTCGATTGTGAATCACCTTACGTGTCCTCATGTCAATTTCACGTGGGAAGTGATTGAAGAGAGCCATGCTATCACCACAATTTCATTTGCTTGGTCGTCTTGGACTTCTCCCGCTTTGAGAGGTCTGTTGCATCCAACATATCAATCCTCATGCCGATCCACCGCATGACAGGAACGGCCATTGAGTTGCCCAACGCTTTGTAGCGGTGAGTTGCGGGGCATTCCTCAGCAGGTCTGCCCTTCCAAGGTATCTGGGTGTAGTTGTCGGGGAAGCCCTGCAAACGCTCGCATTCAATGGGGGTGAGGCGACGGACAATGTGTTCTCCCTCCTTGAATACCATGTGTTGGTCATTGGTGGTCAAAGCATACATGGGGTCGGTTTCATGGCCCACGCCCAAGAAATTGCTTGCGCCGTCATTCTTTCGACCTTCGCCGCCGCCCCTGTATCTGGTTGCCTTGTCATGGATGGGGATGCTCACGGCCATGCCCCCTCCCTCAGCACGTAGCGTTGGGAAGTGTTTCGTTGATGGCTGGCAATCCAAGCCCTGCGTGTGGGAAAATCCTATTCCTCTTCCCAATTGCTCGTCGCTTTCGCTTCCAATGCTGCCTTGAGAGATGAGGGAAGAACCTTGCCTCTTCGTTTTGCTCGACGCAAGATTCCCGCACAGGCTTTCTTTGTCAAATAGAACTGCTGCGGCACTTCGCCAATCGCCATCAGCACACCCGACAACAAAGACTCTTCGCCTTCGTTGGGGAACTCCGAAGTATTGAGCGTCAAGAACTCGGTAGGCGAACCCATACCCGAGTTTGACCATCTCCCCGAGGAAGGTGGCGAAATCGTGTCCTTCGTTAGACGACAGAAGGCCTGGGACGTTTTCATAGATGAACCACTTCGGCTGAACGTCCCTAATAATTCGTAAGTAGTGGAGGGCCAAGTTGCCACGTGCATCATCCATTCCAAGTCGCTTTCCCGCATGGGAAAAAGACTGACATGGGCTTCCTCCGACGATGAGATCGGCTTTTCCTCGGTATTGTTTCCAGTCATGTTTCAGCACATCTCCTGCATTTGGAACGTGAGGATAATGATGTTGGAGAACGGCTGAGGGGAAGTCGTCAAAGTCGGCAAAGACGACGGGGTTCCATCCCATGTCATGCCAACCAACGGTTGCTGCTTCGATTCCACTAAACAGGCTAACGTATCGCACATCAATTCCCCTCCCTCTTTGGCCTCAGTTCGTGAGGCATCATGTGTCGCTCGTATTTGGGGCAGAAACCTTTGATGGCGCACCACGGCTCGCAGAAGAAACGTTCCGAGCCAGAAGGCTTGGTGGCGAACATTTTACCGTCGTTGTCGCCTTTGTAGCGAAGGTGTGCTGATGCAAGGGCTTTGAGGTCGGTAAGCATGTCCATTATCACGTCGGCCTTTATGTGTTCGACGTGTCGGTAAATCTCTTCTGGGTTGTTCTCATGGCCTTTGGTGTGATCCCAACCCCAATAGGACACCGACACGCCTCCAAAGTCTGGCTGCGTGGACTTCTTGAGCATATAGACGTAAAACGCCATCTCCTTTGCCATGCTTTCGTATTTGGTTTTCTTGTCTTTCCACATGCCCGTCTTGAGTTCGTGAACGTGATAGTTGCCTTCATTGTCCATGAAGAGGCGGTCAATGAAACCGTTCAAGTGAACCTTGACCTTTGTTCCATTGATGTCGAGTTCAACGATGGCATCAACTCCCAACTCATTGCCAACTGGCTTGAATGCGTCTGGGGCTGATGTCATAAAACGACGAGCCTCAGCCTCCATCAAACGTTGGAGATGGGCTGGTTCTTCCAACCTGTAATCCTCTCCTGTCGGCTTGGCGTATTCATCAGTCCATCCTTTCTTGATTTGTGCAGGTGGGATAAGAGAAAAGAAATAGGCTTTAACGGCATCATAGCCTTGCTCATCACGCAACTTCGCTGCGTGTTCAACGTCAAGGCTACGATCCATGATGAACTCGTAAGCATCGTGAACGTTTGTCCCTCGAATCATGTTATCATTCTCAGGCTCTTTAACACCGAGAACGTATTTGATGAAGTATTGTTGCTCGCACGTTTGGAACTGGCCGAGCGAGGACTTGCTCACACGTAGGATTTTGTCATGGCTCATGTTGGGATGCCAAGCATACGTTGAGAAATCCTCCCCATGAATGGGGATTGGTCTTGGGACGGGTGCTTTGATTTTCATGCTCACTTCTCCTTAAGAATCATTTGGATTTTGGCCGTTGCGTGAGTCCCGCAGTTGTAGCAGTAAGCGAAGGCCACCAGCCCATGTTCTGGGTGTCGTTGAACCTCGTTATCAAGAAATCGCCAAAGGTGTTTGCACCCTTCGCCGTATCGCTGCTCTTGAGGGAACTCGTAGTCGCTCACGCTGAATCCTCTTCTTCTTCAACAATCAGTTCGTGAATGTCGTCGGGATGCTCAAAGGAACCATCACGTAGCCCCTTGTAGCCAAACCATTGACCGTCTGTGCCGACCTGCTGCTCAAAGAGAATGACTGGCTCAGGGAGGCGAAGGGAAGTCCTGTCGAACTTCAACTGTGCCTTTGAAACAACCTTGCCCGTAAGCGCACCGATCTCATCACGTTCTTCTTCAAGGGTAATCTCAATCAATTGTTCCAAGTCTCGCTCGGTGTCCTTCATCCATGCTGGAACATCAGCACCCATGATTTCGTTTCCGTTGGAGTCATAGGACGGCTTAACGCCCGTAATGACATAGACGTGAACGTTCAAGCGAGCCAACTCTTGGAAGGCGTTCATGGCGGCTTGGTATCGGTTCTTTCGGAACTCCCAATTGAAACGACCAATGCGGGTGGTGGTTTTCTTTCCTGAAACGTCCACCGCATCATCTCCCAAGTCCAAGTCCTCGATTTTCATTGCAGTTCCGCAAACATGCAGCCAATGGTCCATGCCATCAAAAATGAATGTCTTGAGATATGGAGTCGGCAGTTTGCCGTGAAGTTTGAAGTATTCATCCTGAGCCTCAGCAATTTCAAGAGCATAGAGCAGATCGTCCATCGCTTTGTTGAAAGTTTCGGGGTAGTTGAATGGGACACGACTTCTTGACTGTCGGTTCAAGACCCAAGGGTTGAGAACAACGATACCAGGGTTGTCTTGATGATGTGCAGATACGGTGGAGTCAGCCCCCCCGTCAAAGTCGGAAACGAAAATCATTGCGCCGTTGGCAATCTCTTCATCGGTGCGAGAGTCGAGCAACATGCCCGACTTACCGCCCTTGCGACCACCAGAAACGCCACAGATAACCTTCTTCACCTTGCGAACATGGGAAGAACGAGCAACAGCAACACGCTTGGCGGCAGGGTTGGCTGATTGAGGCAACGACCATGCGCCGCTTGGTGCTGATGCCTCGATTGCATCCTTTTCAAGTTCCAAAGGTGGTGCTTCATCAACCAATGCCTCAATGGGGAAATCATCAGCAGCGAATCCAGAAACCATTCCCGATTGCCTCTCTTCAACGGAGGGCAAGGATTGGTTCACCACAGGGGCTTGAGCCACCTCAGCCGTTGAAGGGAGGCTGGTCGCCTCAGCCTTCACCTGCTGAGAGGGTTCCTTGTTCGTATCAACGGGCTTCCAATTGTCCAAAAATCCTGTTCCTGTCATGGTTCATTCACCTCAAAAGTTGTCCGTGTGGGACACGTCGTTTGCATCGGCGGGGGCAACCTTCGCAACAATCGAGCGAAGAGGCATTGCATACACGCCCTTTGCGTCCAAGTTGATGTTGATGTTGCCATCGGTGGCTTGCCAAGTGCGAGAGCGCACGATGACCCACAGGCGGCTTCCTGATGCGTAGTCCTTCCAGCCGTCGGCCTTCTTGACACGGAATGCGTGTTGCTTCTCCACCAAGTAGCGGGAAACATCAATCCACAGGCTGGCATTGGCATCCTCTCGTCGCAGACTGTTGGACGTGAGGGTAATTGAATGCTTGAAGCCGCCATCGGTGTAAATGTTCTCCTTGCCAGCGTGGTCGATGTAGTCCACCGTCCCTGAGATGGCGAACAATGGGCCGAAGTCCTTCCCTGATGAAAGGATTCTGCGGTTCTCCATGTGGTAATCAAACACCTCGGCCAAATCAACAGATGGCATGAAGTTGGCGATGAACTGGTCAGGGGCGAACAATTGAGCGACCTTCGGAAGAATCTCATCATCCACCCATCCCAAACCGTAGTCAGGGTCAATGTCAAGGGCGTTGAGTTGGTTCACGTCTGGTTCATCCGAGCCAGCAGGTTTCCAAGCCGCTTCCATCTCAGCCTTGAAGGAGATGGGGCGCAACAGTTGGAGTTCCACTTCGGCAGCACCGAATGAGCATTCGAGGGTCATGGGCGGCAATGCGCCTTCGCTGAGGAACTTCTCTTGGGTGTTGCCAATGAAAAGCCACTTGCGCTTGACCATGAAGGCTCGCTTGGGAGAACGGTTGTCGTCCTTGAGCAAACAAATGTGGGATGCACCGTTGTTGATGGCGATAACCCATTGAGGAACGTTGTCGGTTGCAGACTCCTTGTAAAGCAAGGAATCATCAGCACCCTTGACAACCCATTCGCCGTCTTGCTTGACCACTCGACCAATGCCGATGGTGCGTTCACCTTGACGGATGCCGTATCGGAGGGCTTGACCGATGTTCACTTCGGCGGCTTCAATGGCGGTATCACGCTGGCGTTGCATCATATCACGTGTGCCGTCGTAGGCCACGATCATGCCAACCCATGTTTCACCCTTGCCACCCGAACCCTTCCGTCGGACGTTGTTCACTTCGAATGCAGACGAGAAGAAGTCCAAGTCCTCAGCGTCCAAATTGCTGATGGATTCTTGAGCCTGAGTCCAAATCTCAGGGTAGTTCTCCTTCACGAAGTCGGCAAATGCAGCCTTGACTTCATCTTCATTCATGTTCTTGCTTTCCATAACTCGCTTCAATGCTTCGTTTATCATGTTCTTTCACCTGTGCGGGATTCATCCGAAGGGGATTGGGTATTTAATGACTCACTACACCTCTCAATCAAGGCAAGTGATTCTTCCACCTCTTCGTAATCAAGGGGTTGCGGCAATGCACCATTAAGCCTCTCCACCATTTTCAAGCCATCAGCCTTGGTGCTGAGGTTGAAGAAGTCTTGAAAGGCGTGGCACAATTTAGCGATGTCCTCAGTTCGAACAAACGTTTCTTTCCACGTAAGACCCAATGCTTTGAGGGTCGCTTCAATTTCTGGTGTTTTTTTGCTGAACCACAATATCGGGCGGATCTCATATCCGCAACTGAACTTCTTTGATAGGCGGCATCGGATTTCACCACGTAGCAACATCGCTGCTTGAAGTGTGTTCATCAAATCAGTTTGTTGTAAAGCCACGCTATCGGTGCTATCAACCCCAACAACAGAAGGAGAATAAGGGTGGTCGTTGAGATAAGGAACATCACCATCGTTAATCTCAGCCATCCCATCACCCCTTCTTTCTTCATTGCCCATTCTGTTGAATCAAGCCATATCTTCGTTAGCATCTCCATATTCTTCATCCCATCTTTTTGTCAAGGCTTCGATTTCGTCTATGCTCACACAGTCGTTGCGCCCTGCACGACTGGCGACACTTTCAATCACACCTTGAATGTAAGCCCCATAATCACCCCAACCTGATGAAACAACATTGACATTGACAAAAACGGGGGTGTTCATTGACACCTCTTCACCTTCAACGATTTTGTGGGGATTGACAAAGCGCATCAGCGACAATTTGGGGTCAATATCAACCAGTCCAACTGCATAATACGAATCACCATCACGAACTGCAATGCGCCATTTTGACAATTTGGGGCGAGCCTGTGGGCTTTCTTTGACATAGACCCCGCCGACCACCATGAACACGGATTTATGGGCTTCATGAATGTTCATCAGCACCGACTCATAGACCGAACTCTCATACGTGAGGATGCCGTTTGCATTCCAAAGGACGGCTGGTTGTTTCGTCCCTACGTGTTCCAGGTAAAACGTAGCATCCTCAATGTCCTTCATTGGTTTCAACAACCATTTGGGGCAACCGATCTCATTCCGCCTCTTCTCAAAGGGCAATGTCTCCACCGATGGTGTGAGCAAATCAAGGAACATCAGTTCAACGTCCCTGCCGCTTGCGTATTCGACAAGGTAAATGCCCTCTTTGATACGTGCTGCTTCAACCAATTTATGCGTTGATTCCTCCACGTCAATGCTGAGGCCAGCCGCATTGAACAACCTCACATCATCCTTGAGAACGTGCAGGGTCATACGTTCCCCTTCGGGTATCTCAAGGAGGCAACGTCCAAACGGCACGTCTTGAACCTTACAAATGGTGGGTGAGGGAATTATCATCGGCATACCGATTGCTGGCCTCAACACATCATGGATGCTTTCTTGCCGTGATAGCCTGTCGCACACCTTCTCCAAACCTATGAGGAATGATGCTTTCCGCACGTGCCGCATCAGTTCACCGTTTGCATGTGCAAGTGCTTTCGTTATGTCATGGCGATTGATTGCCCCCTGTCGATTGCTCAAGCGAAAGAAGAAACCCACCAAATCTTGAGAGGTGATACGTGAGAACAATGGACGGATGGTGTTTGCACGTTGTTCATTGCATTCCAATGTTTCAAGAACGCTCTTTGTGATTTCAAACACCCTGTCGGTTATCGCCACAGTTTTGTTGGCTTTGGATAGACCCGCCAGCATGGTGATTGGGTTTGGGTTGTCCTCCACTTCTTCTGGGTAAAGGTCGGTGAGGTGATAGAAAATCTCTCTCAAGTCCTCGTCGGAGAGCCTATGTGTTGATGAGGGAGCATGGGAGAGGTATGCAATTTTCCATTGACTCAAAGGCGACATCAAAAGCATGTTCTTGATGATTTTTGATTTGTCCTGTGGCATGGCTTTACAGACACGCATTGATTCAGCAAAAATGCGATAGTTCACACCATCACCTATTCAGGAAGTCCTCAAACAATTGCTCGTTAGGAATGTTCGCCAAAACAATGTCTCTCGCCCATTCAGTTTCAATCCAACTCACGCTGGCTTTCCTCCGATCTTGATTGAAGGGTTTGGTTCGTCGCTGAATAACAGATAATGCAGCATCCCTCATGTCCGTGATTGAACGTCGGTTGCCAGTCATGTGTGCCAGCATATACACAACATCAACAATCAGCGACTTTGGAGTTCTTGCCGCATATCTTCGAGAAGCCTTCCAAATTGCGAAGGCGATGGGAACAATCTCTTCTGGTAAGTCCAAATGGCTGACCATTTGTTCAATGGTTTCCCGATGATGTTCTTCCCAACGTTCAATCATCGTCCATCACCACCACTTCATTAGGTTCATCCTCCCAAGCATCATCATCATGAATCACTTCAACCAACTTGTCAAGAAGCAATCTCGCTTCATCTCTTGATAGCATGAACCCCTGTTTCGTGTAGCCCGTATAGCCTCGAACCGATGGAATCACTCTATTCAACCGCAGGTTCAACACCCTGTCGTTGTAAGCCTCGCTGGTCATGATGTGGAGTTCAAAACCAGGTGTGAATGAAGTCGGAACTACACCGAAAACCCTTGAATTGAAATCCTTTTCATCGGCCATCCTTACTCTTCCTCTTTGATTTTTCTTTGGTTCACTTGATAGCCCCTATCATCAACGACGATGTGAACTCCTTCAAGCGTGGGATCCACGGCATGTTCTCCACCACAACACGGACATGCAAGGTTTGGTTGAATCTTCACGTATTGTTGGCCTGTGTTGAGTTCTTCAACACGATACACCGCACCGCAGCGATTTGCACAAACGGCAACCTGTCCGACCATTTCATCAGGTATGTTGATTTCTCCTTCGTTGTCGGTTGCTAAAAGAACTCCTTCTTTGATTGTCCAGCCGATGGCATCAGCAAGTGTCATAATCCAATGGTGATTGTCGAAAATTGAATCTCCGAACTCATTCGGTGCTGGCTTTGAGAAGTGGATTTCACGCAGCGTCAATTCTTTGACATCGGTTCTCACGTATGCCCCAACAGTTGGAAGCACCCATCGGCCATCTCCGACGGACAAAGAGTTCCATAGATAATACGCCCATTCAACGTCCCTTTGAGTTGGTTGTGGCATTTCACTCATCGTAAATCCACCTCCGACATTGTGTGCATTGAAGGGATTTCTTGAAAAGTCCTGTGAACACGTCAAATCGCTCTCCTGAATCCTTCATTTTGCGATTTCCACAATCGGGGCATTTCTTTGCTTGCTGATCGGGACTCGCCATCATTCTTCCTCCGTGATTTTGTTTCGTTTGGGGTATTTGCATTCAGGGCAAAGGCGACGGCCTGAAAGAATCAATTTATCGCATCCTCTTTTGGCACATGTTCGTGCGGTGAGCCTCATTCTTCCTCTTCCCCCACGGGAACAATTTGATACTGGCGCACGTTGGCTTCGTGCATAGCAATGCCTTCCGATGGATGCCCAATTGTAGTTCGCTTCCAACGCCACTTGATGTCGTTATTCTGTTTCATGTGGTGTTCTTTGGTTAAGTATTCCTCGACGTGCTTCAACAACCCCTTGCCAATCATGGCGGTTTCTTCTGGACCAACCAAACAAACACTCACCTTTCGCCACCCTGCTTTGTTCACAGGCGACACACAGATTCTTGGCTCGCCTTCATGGACAAGCCACAAACCATTCTCTTCATTGTTCACAACGATCTTAAACGCTTCTTGCATCTCAATTCCTCCTTCTCTATCAGTTCTTTGATTTGGATAATGCGGCGGTCAATCTCAATGAGAGCATCAAAGCGTTCAACCCCTGTGAGTTCGTTGAATCTGGTGCTGCCGAGAAGCATTCCCCTATCCGCAAAGAGTTCAACCAATATCTCTTCATGTGCTTTGATGAAGGATTCATGCTCACGCTTAACCTCAACTCTTTGCTCAGGATTCCCCTTACGGAAAGGCCACATTGTTCATCCCATAGGGGTTCGGCAATTAAAGCCTCACTCATCATTTATGAGTTTGGAGAGAGGTTTCATCATGTCGCTCGTTGTGATAGCGATTCGGTGATAGGACATGTGCCATCGTTGATATGAAATCCAACGTGCAATGAGATTGATTCTGTTCTTTGGATATTTGCTACCGCAATAGGGGCAATATCGGAATCCATCAAGAACCCAATTCAAATCCACTTCATGACCACATTTCCAAAGGGTCGGGATTTTGGCTGATGGTTTGCGAGGTCTTTCTTCTGGTATTTCGAGGACTGGAATAGGTGCAGGGGTCATGTCCTCTCGCATAACCTCACGCCCAATCCTCGCCAGAAAATCCTGTTTCGTTTTCATTGAATTGAATCACAGGTATTGCTTCACGTTGTTTCCTATCCTTTTCTTCATCAGCCTTTGACCATTGACACGCCTCGCATTTATCCTGTTTCGGCTTGCCTCGACCATCATTCATCATGGGATGCCCACACCATTCACAGGCGGTGGTTAAATCACATTCAGCAAAGAAGGCGTTTGGAGTCATGTCATAGGCTTCATCATCAGTCCTCAATTGAAAGTGCTTATTCCAATCAATTGCCGACCACATAATCGGTGTTGCTTCCCAACCTTGACGTTCAAACAATCCAAAGTAGGGATGGCACTTCTCATGCTCAGGAATCATGATGTCAAAGTGTGTTGATACATCATCCTTCGCAATCCAGCCTCGAAAGCCGTCGGAATCAATGAAAGCAATAGCACGTTCTTCATCAAGAGCATAATTTGGAAGGTCAAGGTAAGGGATGAAGGCGACTACATCACCCGCCCCTGGTCGAGCCTCGTATGAGCCAAGGAATTGCCGACTCTCCCTGCACCGCATGAAGGACACCATAATAGGTGTCAAGGGTGCTTGGGGGAACTCAACCAGCGATGCCATGCTCAGTCCTCCAAATCCTCATACGTGCGAATGGTGTATTTATATTGTAATCCCTCGGACTTGATCTCATCAATGATGATTTTCATTGCCTCTTCACGACTGATTGATTCAGGGTGTCGCAGCGACCAATCAAGTTCCCATTCTCTTGCACCATCACCAAATCCTGTATCAAAGCGGATTTCATGTTGGTCGTAAAGACGACCTTCAATCCCATTGACACGTTCAAAGGTTTCATTGGGGAATGAGACAGTTCCGCCGACCTTCATTTCAACCAAGCCGAACACCCCTCAAGGATGGAAGCATCTCGACCACGACTTTAGCGGGTCCGTTGAGAACCAACAGTTCTTTTGGTTCTTCATCAAAGGCAATCTCCCAACGTGAGGTCTTGGCGTATTCCCTCTCGCCAGATTCATTCTCAAACCATCTGTTGGCGGGAATCATCCTCATCCATGAGGGCGGTTGCCCATAGGTGGAATAAACGGCACTCCACACTTTGTTGGCGGTGGAACGGGAACGTGGTTTCTTGGTGAACGTAGTGATACGTGGGCCACCATTTTGCTTCGGCCTGTTCATCTCAAAACCCCATTGAATTGCCGAGGTCGTATTGGTTCTCAGCACGTAGCCTTTCCTCTTCCTGAGCCTCAAGTTCCATCTCGACTTCTTCATCGTGTTGGGCTTGGATTCCGTAGTGTCCTTCTGGCTTCACAGGGTTTCCTGTGTATTCAGCCCAACACTTCTCGGTGCAGAACAAACGCTCTCCAAGGGCGGTGTTGGCGGTGAAGGTTGCAGGGGCAGCACAATGCACACAACGTCCCGTTGTTTTCTCAATGGCGGCAACGGGCGTGTCAATGACTTCTGGGGCAGGTGCAATACCGAGATGCGGGGGAAAGTCAAACGGCTGAGATGGGGCTTCAAGAAGCGGCGGGAAACCCTCATCAGGGTCGTGCTGAGGCCATTCGTCGGAAACAACGGGGGCTGAGTCCTCCAATGCTTCAATGGGGATTTGAACGTCGTCCTCGACCGCCTTCAATTCGGCGGTATAGGCATCCATCCTTTCGGCCATCTCAGCAGGGTGGGTGGTCCAATTCTTCTCCGAATTGTTGATGGTGAAGGTGATGGGGCGACCACGTGCATAACGTCCTGTTGCGGAACGCTCACATTCAATGCGAAGCCAAGCGTCGTCGTTAATGTGGACATCAAGAGCAACCCATCCTGGTGTGCCTTCATCAGCGTCTTTCAACGTGTGAAGTGCTTGCATGTGAACATACGCTGCCTCAGCCTCGAACTTGTCCAATGCTCGCTTGATGGTCTGCACGTGGCAACCTGCGATTTCAGCAACCTCTTCAATGGTGAAGTGGTATTGGTCGGCGGCGTTGTAAAGCCGATGCTTTATCCATTCGACGGGGTTCTTCTTGAAGTTGTGAGGGTTCTCAACAGAACATTGTTCCAGCGCAGCGAGGGCATCCTCAGCGTCCTCTTCCGCAGGTGGCGTTGGGTCGGCAACAACGGCCACCGCTTCTTCGGCATCATCGGCAGGGGGGGTCGGAAGGTCTGCCTCTTCCAAAGCATGAACAGGCTCGGTGTCGGGATGCGAATCCTTGCCAACCACCTGTTCCTCTTTCGGTGCGGAATGTGATGCCATACGGTCAGCGAGTTGCATGACACGCTCGCCAGCGACCTTGCTTGGCGAAGGCTCAACGATCTCAACCTCTTGAGGGGCTTCCTCAACAGGTTCAAGTTCTTGAACAACCATCGTGAAGTTGGCCTTGGTGCTTGGCTTGGACTTGCTCACGTAGGTTCGCTTGAATGAATCCAGAATCTCAGCAACCTCAATGGGGTTGTTGAACTCAGGCAATTTGGACTGATTGACTTTCATTCGTCCATCGTCGCTGATTTCCATTGCGTTGTTGATGGCTGCGTTCACACCGTTGGCGAAGTGGCGAACAATGCTGGTGTCGCCCTCGCACATCTCGATGCCCATGTCAATGAAATAGCCAAGCAATTTCTCCCTCGGCATGGTGGCGGGTGTTGCTTTGTCGCTGAGGCCAACAGGAATTGAAATCATCGCTTTGTCCTCTTTGACAGGGACGAAGGTAATCAGTTGGTTGCCACACCGAACCTGAATGTCGGACTGGTGGACTTCGGCTTGGGGTCGCTTGCCTCGTTCCTTGCGTTCCTCAGCGTTGAGATAAATGCCGTTCTTCTCATGCCATTGGCCGAGGACAACTTCGCCAAACATTTTCATGATGGAACCCAAGTCGGGACTCCATTCGTGGTTTTGTGCTTCATCTATCATGTCTTGTCTGCTCATTGTAAATCACTTGCCCTTCTCACGGAACAAACAATCCACATGGGGCAGGGTATATGAACATAACTCAAGAAGAGAGTCGGGCCATTCCCAATTTCCATGAGTTGGTGGATTCACAGGTCAATTCTGGGTGAAGTTCCAAAAGCCCCCGATTCAAGTCCCATGAGGCGATTCTGTAAGCGTAGCCATTTGTTCCTTCATATCGAGGTGCGTCGTCGTCGCATTGGTCGGACATTTTCACAAAGACTGGTTCTTTACTGAGGACATTTCCCAACGTCTGCATTGATACGCCATGACGTATTGAGAACTCGCTTTTTGGTCCGTTCAAGAGATTGAAAATTGATGCTGTATCAAGTTCACCATGACTTTGCAGCATCTTGATGATTTTTACACGGAGCCTCTTCGTTTTCGCCATAATTAAGAGGATGCACCTTTGGGTGATAAAGCCTCACATTGGCGGCATTGATGGTTGCCCTGCTGATGGATTCATCCGAATGACATCATCAATGCGGAGGACCATGATTGCTGCTTCCGTTGCTGAGGTAATCGCCTGAACGTGGAGAGCCTTTGGCTCAAGGATTCCTTGCTTCAATGCGTTGTGAGCATGATTTGGAAGCGGGTGTGGCCCAACGTCAATGAAATAATTGTAATTCTTCTCAAGGCTATGTTTGGTCAAAGCAATGAGTTCATCCACAGGATCAAGACCAGCGTTTTCAGCGATGGCTGAGGGGATTTGTAGCATTGCCTCAGCGAAAGCGTCCACCGCCATTTGCACACGCCCTTCTGGACGGCAACGAGTCTTGAGTTGGTTGTGTAGGAACGCCTGTGTAGCACCTCCGCCCAACAATACGCCCTTTTGGGACTTCATCAGCCAAGCAACGCCGACGGCATCTTCCAAAGCACGTTCCACTTCCTCAGCAACATGTGTGGTCGCACCACAGGCAATCACAGTCTTGATTGGTGAGTTTGGCGACGTGATGAAGGCTAAATCGTGGTCGAACTTATCCATCACATGGAATGTGCAATTTCCAACGTCGCCTTCGCTGATTGGATTTGATAGGCTGGAAACAATCGCCGCACCAGAAATGCGGCTGGCTGCGTCAAGGTCGGACTTCTTCACCGAACTGATGGCGGAGATTTTGTGCTTCTTGAGGAAGTGCAGGGCGAGGTCGTCAATTTTCTTTTGAGTCAAGACCACGTTTGCCCCTGATTGTTGAATGGTTTCCACCATATCTCGAATTGCATCCTCTTCTTGACGAAGGAACTCATCAACCTGTGCAGGATTGGAGATTTGAACCTGAGCGTCAAGGTTGGTTTTCTTTGGCTCAATAGCACAGTCAAGGAGAAGAAGTCGGCATTCGGACACGGTGCGAGACATGGACGGACTCGCCAAATCTCGCTCAATCACCAACCCAGGTGCGGAGAACGTGTCATTCTCATTTGTCCCGCTTGCTGAGGTGAAACGAATATCATCAATTGATTCGACTTTGCCGATAACAGACTTTGCCAACACCGCCAATTTTTCTTGAATGCCCTCAGCAGCCTTGCCAGTCAAGGAACTGAATGCCCCAAAATAAGACAATTGATTTTGGGGCAATCCTTTGTTGTCCCTGCCGTATTCACTTTCAACCTCGCTGAAAATGAACTCAGCGTGGGCATCGAGTTCAGCCAAACAGAAGTCTTTGGCAACACGGAATCCTTTGCAGATCGTGGTTGGATGAATGCCTTTGTCAAGCAAACGTTCTGCTTGCTCAAGCAACGCCCCAGACAGGACAACGGCTGAGGTCGTCCCGTCGTAGCAACGGCTCTCTTGAGTCTTGGCGACCTCAACAATCATTTTCGCTGCTGGATGCTCAATGCCAATCTCACGTAGGATTGACACGCCATCATTGGTGATGAGGACGTTCCCCGCAGGGTCAATGAGCATTTTGTCCATGCCCAACGGCCCAAGCGTGGTCTTGATTGCAGCACCGACGGCCTTTGCCGCCTGAATGTTGTTTCGTTGGGCAACAGAACCGTTGGTCTGTTCAGTTCCCTTTTGCATGATATAAACAGGTTGTTGAGCGTTGTTGGCTGGCTGCATCATCAAGCCGTATCGGTGTCTTGCTTATCAAGACTCACACATCAAGACCATTCATCGGTGATTCGCCAAACCTTGAGTCTCAGGATTTGCCCAACGTCCATTTTCTTAGCCGCCTTGACATCAGCAAGACTCATCACAATTTCAGCCAAGGGCGGTTTCGTTTCCCCGTATGCACCTATGCGAGTCTCCGTCCATTGGCGGCGACAATGGCCTCACACATCGAGCCAATCAACGTATTTCGTGCCAGCCGCCGATGCAGCCTCGCTGATTCCTCCGTGAGTCTTGAACATCTCTTTGTATTCTTCCATCGTCCACGGCTCGGCGGGGCTTCCGTTAAGCATGACACGGCCTCCTGCGTATTCAGGGGAAAAGACCCGCCACTTGGCCTTGAACGGTTTCACGCCTCTTTCAATACGTTCACGTGTGCAGCGTGAGCAACAACCATCCTTTCTGGATGGCATCATCTCAAGGTTGCCTCGAAACGTTGTCATGGTCAATCCTCCACAGCAGCACTTGTATAGTGAGAACCACATTTTTTGCATTTGTATGAATACGCTTTCTTGTAGGAGAACCCGTCAAACGACTGATACGGTTTAGCGGGCATTTCTTCGCCACAACAAATTGGTTTTCTTTCAATACGTTCACGTGTGCTTGGTTTTCTGCTCATGGTCAAGCCTCCATGCGGAACTCATCGCCTTCATCATCAACGCCAACGTTGGAATTATTGCGAACCATCTCGCTCTTGAGGATTTCATTCATGGCAAAGTGCCAACGCCAAGCCACAGGCTCAGGGGCGATGATGTAGCATGATGGGTCGGGGGCAATCGGTGGTTGAATCCAACGCTCGATTTGATCCTCATCCATGCGAATGTCATGTTCGGTTATCACCAAATCACCATTCGTAAGAGATGGTTTGATTTGAACCAATCCAGCAAATCCTGGTTTTATCAATTTGACAACCGTTCCGTTGTAGGACGTTCCAGAATCATAGTGGAAAATCGGCACTACATCGCCCTCAAAATACACCTTGCCATCGAAGGTGTTGAAGAATCCATGCTCAACCTTGAGCGTGTCAAGAACCGCTTTCGTTGCTTTCATTTGCTCACCTCATAACCACGGTGGCCGCACATCTCACATTGAAGGTCATGTCTGCAAAATCCCCTGCGTCCACACCTTCGGCAAATCCAATAATC
>Ga0181393_1000237_pt1 | contig 20654 bp, 29 predicted proteins | sample 16SPOviralmetaG_FD_130122 | JGI IMG/M metagenome (GOLD analysis project Ga0181393, IMG submission 130122) | Marine viral communities from the oligotrophic San Pedro Time Series (SPOT) site, San Pedro Channel, CA, USA - 16 SPOT_SRF_2010-10-21 | ecosystem: Environmental > Aquatic > Marine > Strait...
AAAAAAGTATTTGGTGTAATATCAAATAAAGAGGATAATGATAGTAATGGTAATAGGTCATTTTTAGTAGGTAATTTTGGTTCAACATTTGGACTAAAAACAGACAATAGATTATATATTAATAGTTTAGGTGAAGGTGGAATTTTAGTATGTAATGAAAATGGAAATATTGAAAATGGTGATTTATTATGTTCTTCTTCTACTACTGGAATTGCTATGAAACAAGATACAGATTTTATTATGAATTATACAATAGGTAAGGCAACACAAGATTATAATTTTACTGGTAATGAAAATAAATTGATAGGTTGTGTTTACTATTGTGGTTGAAATAATAATAATATAAATTTAATATTAATTTTTAAAAATAAAATATAATATAAATATATAATGCATAATTTAATGGATATGAAAAAAGACACTTTTAGAGCAGTTCTAACAAATTCAAATGATTTAAGAAATGGTGGAACAATATCAGAACCAATATTTAATTTAAAATTTAATGGAAAACAGAGTAATTATGAATATATTGAGTTATTTGTTGATAATTTTGTATTAGATACTGACGATTTAGGAACACCCATTTTTAATATAAGAGCTGATTTTTATCAACCTAATTCTATATCTGGATACTCTAATGGAGGCAGTAGTGATATAATTGGAAGTGTTGTAAGTTCTAATCACGCAACAAATAGAACAATTGATTTAGGTTTATCATATCAAAATTCAACAGCACCTATTCAAATTTCAAGTATTCCGGATAAAGTAAAAATTACATTATCATCAGCAGAATCAAATGATGTTATTAATTTAATGAGTAATAATAATTTTTATGTTTTAACTTTAAGATTTTGTGCTTATTACCGATAATTAAAATATTATATATATATATAAATGGAATTATTAATGAATAGAGATTATCATGAAGCAATACAATTTTTAGATCCTGAAATAAGTAAACAGATAAGATTGGGAAATGAATTATTAAAAAAAATTCCTTTTCCTGAAAAAGAGCAAGGAGAAGAAGAGATTATATGCGGATTATCAAAAAAAGATTTTGAATTATATGGCTCAAAACTAAATTTTAATATTCCTAATGAAAATTTAAAATATATGGAAAAATTATTAATAGAAGAACAGAATTATTTAGGATTAATGGAATTACTAGAAAATCAATATCCATATAATAAATTAGTACCATATATTTTATATTCATATTGTAGAGATATATGCGGATTACCAATAAAAAAATCGGAAAATGATAGAATTAGAAGAGATTTAAAAGCAATTAAAAAAGCTTGTAATCATTTAACCAAGAAACAACTAAAAAAAGAAACAAGAAAAATTAAAGTTGAATTTTGAAGTCCCCTAAAAGTGGATAATCAATAATAATATATTCGCCATTTTTAGGGGAAATAAAAATATAGTATAGATATATATGAATCAAATTAAAAAATATATAAAAATATCAAATGATATTAAATGGAAAAATAAGAATAGAGAAAGATATAATGAATATATGAAAAAATACATGTTAGATTATAGAAAAGAAAAACAACCAACAAAAACTAAAAGAAAATTAGAACCAAAAACAGAGTTTTTTTTCAATAAAAAATATATAAAAACAATTATAGAATTTAATTAATATGGATTTAAATTTAAATCAAAATTATAAAAAGGTTTTAGATAAAGAATTTAAAAAATTCAAATCTTTTTTATTAGATACTGATGAAAGTTTTTATAGTTATGAAAAAAAAGATTTAGAATGTTTATTTTTATTTAGTATAGTTGATAATACAAATGCTATAAAAAATATTAAAAAAAAATTATTAAATAATAATATAACTGAAAAAAGTGCAAACAGATTTTTTTATTCAATAATGAAATTTAAATATAAAAATGAAAAAGGTTTGTATTCATGGAACGAAATTGAGGAATGGAATATAGATTTAGATGAAGTAAAAGAAACAACGACAAAATATACATTAATTTAAAAACTATTAACAAAATTCTAAAATAAAATATTTTATAATAATATAAATATGAATCCAGATCAAGTCAAATTCTCAAATTCTCCCGTTGAGGCAACTGCTGCCGATTCAGAACTCGTAATTTTCCGTTCTGAATTAAGCGAATATAATCCTTCCTCTAATAAATTCGTAAGAATTAATCTTCCAGTCGCTGATAAAGCTTGGATTGATTTCTCTGATACAACTATTTCTTTAAAATTAACCAACAGAAGTCATAACACTAATTCCGCTTCCACAACAACAACAAAAGTAAAAACTCAATTATCCAATTTAATTAAATCCGTAACCTTTTTAAATAGTCAAGGAGAACAAATTGAATATATTAATAATTATAATTTAGTAAATAACATTATGGACGATTACATGGTTTCAGCAAATCATAAAGCAGGAGTTCAGCAAATTCTCGCCGGTGGTTCAGCTGATGGAAACCCAGATTCTGCTCTTGAAATTGCTGGTTCAGCAACAACTGCTGAGGCAGATGGTGGTTCATTAACACTTGTTGATACTCTAATGACCGGTATTACAAATGCTGGCGTTATGCTTCCATTAGGTTATTTGGTAGGACAGAGCCCAGCAATAATTTTAGAATTAGAAGATCCTAACACCGCTTTAAAAATAGCAACAGCAACCAACGCTGTTTGTGCTTACAAAGTAAGCGATGTGCAGATACGAGCAAAACAAGTAAGATTTTCTTCAACTTTCAATATGAATTTTGAGGCTCAACTCCAAGAAGCAGGTATGGCTGGCTTAAATTATATCACAACTTCTTATTTACATAATCAAGGACAAATCGCTAATGGTGTTTCAGGTTTACAGAATATTCCATTCAGTTCTAACCCAAGATCCGCCCAATATATTCTCGCTTGTATTAGAAAAGAAACTGATGTAACTGCAATTGATAAATATTCAATTGGAACTCGTGTTTCTGGTGGTTTAGACCAATATTCTTGGGAAATTTCTGGTAAGCAGTATCCGTCGCAACCAATAGATCTCGCCAATACTAATTACGCACAAGGTTTCTCAAATGTTTTAGATGCTCTTGGTGCTATTGGTGCTGTTAATAGAAATACATTAGTTTCTGTATCTGGAACTAACACATTATTTTATTCAGCAACAGAAGACACCGCTTCAAAATTCGTCGCTGCTTTACCATTAGAGGACTTTAACTCTTCAAGTAACCCATCAGTATATAGTGGCGCTAATTTATCAGTTGTCGGGCAAATGGCGTTCCGCCCAAAACTTTCAGGAGCAATTACAGGAGCTCATCGTGTAGATTTCTTTACTGCTATTGATATGTCGCTTCATGTAACCGCTGACGGCAGAATGTATAGTGTTAAATAAATTATTTAATTAAAAATAAATAAAAAAAATTAAAATATATTAATAAAATATATAATGGCGATTGGATACTCAAACATAGACGCTCTCAACACAAGACCCCAAGCATTAAGATTAAATGATATAGCAACAACAAGAATAGGATCTAAAAAAAATTATATTACACAAAACCAGACAAATATTCCAGTAGTAAAAGGCGATGCTGTTATAGCAAAAAATTTCACATATAAAAGGAGATTTTCTTAAACCACCACCCATTTTTTATAGATAATCAACTTTATATTTTTTTTTGTTTTTTTAAAGTATAGATGAATAAATATATTTTAAAAAAATCAAATAGAAAAGATAAAAAATACATGGTTCTAATTGATAATAAAAAAGTTCATTTCGGGCAGAAAGGATTTACTGATTTCACAATAAATAAAAATCCTGAAAAAAAGAAACTATATATTAGTAGACATAAGAAGAGAGAGAACTGGAATAAATCAGGAATAGAAACTGCTGGATTTTGGGCTAAACATATTTTATGGAATAAACCAACATTAAGAGAATCAATTTCTGATACTGAAAAAAATTTTAATATAAATATAATAAAAAAATAAATAAAATAAAATAAAAATAATACTATAAAATATATATAATGGGATTATTTGATAGTATTGTAAAATCAGTACCTAAAATTATTACAGGAAAAGTTGTTAGAGATGCCGGAAAAAAAATTATAAAAGGAACAACAAGAGGAATTCCTAAATTAGTAAAAGGAGTAATCCGAACAATTCCAAGACAAATCGCAGAAAAAGCAGGAGGTGTTAAAGTTTTAAGTTCTGCCGTTAGAGGTGTATTAAATACGCCGTTAACTAACTCTCAAATTAAAAATGTTTTACTGGCTTCATATACTGCCGGAGCAAGACAAGGAGCAAAAGGTCAAGCATTAAAAGAGTTAGGTGTTCTAGCAAAAGCAACAAAAGGAGTAAGAAATTTATCTCAATTACAATCTGCACTAAATGCTTTGAAAACAGGAGCACAAGCAGAAAGACCTTTAATGAAAAAAGTTTTATCTGCTGTTCTTAAAGGTAGTAAATCATTATTAGGAACTGCTGTATCGGGTGCTGACGATGTAGCAAGAGAAACTGCTAAAAATTATATAACAGGAGAATTAGTATTAAAAGGTTTAGGTGGATTAACAGCATTAGGAGGAACGGCGGGGGGGATTGTTTTAGGAAATAAAATATCAAAAGATTTAGATAAAAAATAAATAAATAAAAAATAAATAAATAAAAATTATTATATTTTAAAATAATATATAAATGGGATTATTTGATAATGTTAAAAATACAATTGGCGGATCATTAACTGAATTAAGAAAGAAAAAGAAAATATCATTAGATAATTTACAAAAAGAAATTGGAGATTATTATTTAGGAAATAAAAAGAATGCTATTTTAAGAAATGCTTTTAAACTATCAACTTCTAATGATACTATGTCTACATTAAAAAAAAAAGTAGAAAATAAAATAATGGATGATGCTTTTAAAATGGCTAAAAAATATGATAAAATTGGAGCTTTCAGACCAATTGGAATGGTGGCTATGAAACAAGACCCGAATAGATTAAAGAAAAAAGCTACTGGAATATTTAATAAATTGAAAAAGGGATTACCTGTGAAAGAAATTGAAAATATTTTAAAAAAAATTAAAATATCAAAAGTAAATAAAAAAATGTTAAAGTAATATATATAATGGAAAACATATCCAATATAAAATTAAAAAAAGCATTATCTTCAATTAAAAAAGATATTAATAGTAAATTAGGTCCTATCTGGAAATTAGATAAACCTAAATTAATAAATAAATTAAAACAATTAAATTATAAATATGATCCAAATAAAAAAATTTTATATACTGATTCTATGATAAGAAAACCAAGAAAAATATATTTATAGATTTAGTTATAATGTAAATCTTCAACATCTATATCTAATAATTCTGATACTTGAATGGATATAACTCCTCTTGTTAATTCTATTAAGTGCAGGTCGCTATGTTCGTCAGCATATTTAACTAAACCATATAATGAAATTATAAATTTTTTTAATTTAGCAATTTCGTCATTTTTTTCTTTCATTCTATTTTTAAAATCTTCGCATATATCCAAATATTCTTTTTCATTACTCATGCTTTATAATATAAACAAACATTTTAATTTTATAAAATAAATCAAAATATGTTTAAATTTAGTCATAATATAGAAAAAACCCCAACTATGATAAAAAAACAGCATTTTAATCTAAATATGACTAAATTTAAACATAAAAATTAATTTTTATTCTTAATTATTATCATTTTATAGTTTTATTATCATATTTATATTTATAATCATAGTTAGATTTTATTTACCAACTTCTTTTTTGGCGAGTTCGTGTGCTTGTTCAAAACAAAATCCTTTTAGCATTAATTTTTTCATTAGATCTAAATGTTTTTTAGTATGGTGTTTAGAATGTGTTTTCATTAGTTCTTTTTGTCTAACTGATAAAACCTTTTTAGGTTTAAAACTTGGTTTCATAGTTGTTGTTTTTCTATTTCTCATTCCTGTTGTATAAGCCATTATATATTATATAATTATAATTTATTCCAAAATATTCTTTTTCCTTTTTTTTTTAATTCTAATGCTTTTTTAATTTGTGTTTTATTATATTCTTGTGCGAGTGTTGGTGTTTCTTTATTAACTCTTTTTGTAGGGCGACATATACTGGGATTTTTACCTTGTAATTTATGTCTTTCTCCACAAGCAGGAGCATCTTTAATAGATTTTACTTTTCCTAGTATATATGGAGTTAAATTTTTCCATTCTTCTTTATTCCATTTATCAGTACCTGAATTTTTTTTTAATTTTTGATTTATTTTACCACCTAATTTTTTATATGTTTCTAATAAAAACATACTTTTATATGCTGAATGTTTTTTATAAACTTCATCTGCTTTTTTTTTAGCTTTATTATAAATTGCTTTATCTAAAAATTTATTCATTAATATATAATTAATATTTTATTTTATTTTATTTTATTATAGTATAAAATGGGATTATTTGGAAGTATTAGAAAAGCATTTAAAAAAGTAGAAAAAGGAGTAAAGCGAGGAACTGAAAAAGTAGTAAAAGGAGTAAAAAAAACTGCTGATGTAACTAAAAAAACATTAGAAAGAGAATTTGAACCAAAAGCATTTGATAAAGGATTTAGAAAAGGTTTTCAAATACCAGCGGATATAATCATGGAGCCCCAGCGGTTCGTGGAAAGAAATGATCCATTATATAAATATGCCGGAGGATTTAGTCCTATATCGTTCGCCTCTTCTATCTTAACTGCTCCTTTAACTTCAACAGGAACTTTAATGAAGTTCGCAGTTAATAAAGATATGCAGAAAAAAATTAGACAAGGAGATCCAGATTCTATAATAGATTTAGCGACTGCTCCATTAGGATTAATTCCAATAGGTGGAGGAGCAGGAAAAGCAGTTGAAGAAGTAGGGGAAACAGGAGTAAAAACAGGTGCTAAACAAGTAGCAAAAGTCGGTGCTAAAAAAATAGGAAAAAAAGCAGTAAAGACAGGAGCAAAATCCGCTTTATCTAATGTAGCAAGAAAAGGAGTTTTTGATGAAAGATTATTAAAAATAAAACCAATAAAAGATATTCCAAAGCAAGGTATAGTTAAACAAACATTATCAAAAGCAGAAAGATTAAAACAAGCCAAAGGTGCTTTCAAACAGGCTTCAAAATTAGGTCAATCGGTTAAAGGATTATTTTAATTTATAATAATATTTATTCAGTTTACATAAAATAAATAAATAATTATTTTTTTTATGTTATATTTAATTATATATAATACATGGTTAAGATGAAGGTTGAGAAAAAAGAGAAAAAAAATAATCTTAAAAAAGGAATTGTAAAATCAGGAGATAATAATGATATTAGAGAATTAAAAAAGATTTTAAAAAAATTAACTATAAAATATTTACAAGGAGAAGAAAAGAAACTTCCCAAAGAAAAATATTCAAAAGTAAAAAAAAAGTTTATGGATAAAGTAGATACATTAGATGCTATAAATGATTTAAAAAAAGCAATTAAATTATTAATCAGAAAACTTGGAAAATCAAAAGAATTAGATGAAATTAAAGACACTTTAAGACAAATTAAAGATAAACCAGCACCACAAGCACCAGTAAGCGGAGGCGGTGGAGCACCTGTTATTACAATAACTCAACCACCAGCTCAATCTGCACCGCAATTTTTACCATTTCCATTTCAAGGTGGAAGAGAATTTTCAGGATTTACACCAGAAGAAAGTAAAAAAGAAACAGAAGCAGAAAAGAAATTAAAAGATTTAGAAAAGAAATTAAAAGAAGACAAATTGAAAGAAGCCTCAAAAAAACAAAAAGAAAAAATAGATAAATTAAAAAAACCAAAACAGAGAGATCCAAAAGAAAAAAGAGATTCTCCTCCAACAGGTCCTGTTGAAAGATTGAAGTTAACACCACGAGAATTTTATGATTTATGGACTCCGCCTTACATGTCTTTTGAAGATTTTATAGAACAGGATTTAGATGCTATGAATGAAGATAATGAAGAGGATGGAATAGAGCCAATTTCATTAGAAGATTATATTCAAATGTTAGAAGATGATAATTTTAATATTGATCCAGAGGGTATAGGAGCAGATGGGTTTATAAAAGATGAATATATAAGAGAACAATTCCCAGATATTTATGATAATCATTATGGAACAACTACAATTCTAAACGACGATGGAACTATTAAAGGTAATGAAACCATAACTATTCGTGATAGAGTTAAAAAAGCAAGAGAAGATATAAAAGCAGCAAAGAAATTTAATAAATTATTGAAAGATAAATATAAAAAAGCAGGTAGAGGTACATTAAATGCCGAGGATTTAGTTGATGTAATGGAACAAGCACCAGAATTTTTAGGTAATATTAAACATTATTATGATGAATATGTAACGCCAACTTTTGAATATATACAAGAAGAACCTATTGAAAAATTAAAAAACATAACAGCGATGATTGGGGCAGTAAAAGCAGGGATAGAAGTTAAAAGAGCATTAGTTTCAGGTTTATCCATGTTTAGAGAGAGATTTAGAAGACCACCTCCTCCGGATAATAATGATAATAATGACGATACTCAACCTCCTCCTCCTCCTCCTGATATGGGGGGCGGTGGTGGTGGTGGCGGTGATAGTAGAAGAAGACCAACTCCTCCTCCTCCTCCTCCAAAAGAAGATGAAGATGAAGATGAAGATCCTGAACCAACAACTGAATTTGATACTGCAAATATAATTAATGAATTATCAACTGGAATAAGTATTCCTTCCGCTTCTGATATTTCCGTTAGTGAACCAGTTGTAACTAATATGCCTTTGACTGATAGAATTTATGGTGTTGAAATTCCAAGAGCAACAAGTTTAATGACTGCTGGAATAGCTATGCTTGGGGCTGCTTCTGCTTCTGGTTTATTAACAAGAAGACTTCCAACGCCATTTCAAGAACAAAGATATAATGATAGACTTCAAAGAATTTATGAAGAAAGTTATGCCGATTTACAAGAACAACCAGCAACCGGAATTGGTGCTGATCCAAGAAGATTATTAGAATTTGAAGAAGCATCAAGAAACAGGAATGAAGATACTTTGGATTTATATAGAGATAGAATGAGAGCAGATATTAGAAGTAATACTGAAAGAAGAGTAACAGAAGAAAGATTAAGACAAGAAATTAGAAGTAATACTGAAACAAGAGCATTAGAAAGAAGAAGATTAAGAGAATCAGGAAGAGAAAGAGATGCTCGTCAAGATTTCGGCGAAGTTTTAAGAAATCAACGAGCTTTAAGAGATGAATTAGTAGATAGGCAAAATATGCCTCAACCCATGCCTCAATCATTAAGAGCTAATAGAGGAGAAGGATTACAAGATAGATTCAGTAGACCAGCAGGAAGACCTCCAAGAAATAGTAAATGGGACGGAGAAACCGGAAAATATGTTCCTCAATTAGATCCACAGCAAGTTACGCTGGATACATATTTTAGAGCACCACCTCAAATGGAGCAGGTAGTGGAGGATATTGTCGTAAGTGGAGAAGGACCTCCAAGAGTTGAAATAGAACCGGTTGAAGAGGAAGAACTTGGAGGAGGAATGGAATTAACACCACCAACTGATGAATAGATTTTACCTAATTTTGGATAATCAATAATAATATTTTCTCCACTTTTAGGGGACTTGTTTTTTTTTGTAAAAAAAATATAATATATATATAATAATGAATGATATAGTTCTTAAAGAAAAATATAATTATATACAAAGACAACCTTTGGAAATTGTAATAAGTAGTAAAACAGGAACAAATATAAGTACATTAGACGGACATAAATTTTTTACATTAGAAACAGAAATAGTAGCAAGAAAAGATGAAAAAATATTATTATATTTAAAAAAAGCATTTATTCCATTTTCATTTTATACATTATCAGAAACTCAAAAAAATAATAAATTAGATATTCAAGAAGTTCAACTAGACGGAACAACGAATGATTACACAATAACAATTCCTGACGCTAATTATAATATTAATCAATTATTAAAACAAATTAAAACACTCATGGAAACAAGTTCAACATTTAATTTTAAATATAGTATAACATATGATGAACCAACAGCAAAAGTTCATTTTTTAATTAGTTCTGGAACTAATATATTAAAAACAATTTTAAAATTTAATACTGGATCTAATAAATTAAATTCTGTTGATAATATTTTGGGTTTTACTGATAGTGCAGATTTAGAATTTACATCAACAACAGAATTAGTATCAACAAATATAGTTGATATGGCTGATGGACTTGATTCAATCCATATTAAATCAAATTTAGTAGGCGATAATATACAATCAACAAGCGAAGATGGAAGCGAATTATTAATAGTTCCAATTGATAAAGAACCTAATTCTATATTATATTTTGATGAAGGTTCTAATCCTTTTAAACATTTATTAAGCCAAGAAAGTATAAAGAGAATTGAAATTAAAATGGTTGATGGAAATAATAATGTAATTGATTTTAATAATGTTCCATATACTTTAATATTAATTATTGAATTTTTATTTAATCCTAATCAAAGTTTATCACAAGATAATAAAAAATTAGAAACACAAGATAAAATTAATAAAACAATAGATAATAATTTAAAATTAACAAAAGCCATTTTAGATGGTTTGAATAATAAAAAAGATAATATAAAAAAGAAAAACTAAATTTTATAATATACATGTTATTTGTAATATAATAAAACAAAAAATAATATAATAAATATATAGGTTAATATGAAAATATTAGAAAAAGAATCTAAAATAAAAATTAATGGTGCTAAAATGGATACTGCTGATAGACCTAAAAATTTATCTAAATTTTTAAATTATGTAAACTTATCGCTTATTATAGGTCTTCCTGCAAGTGGGAAAAGTTCATTAATAAGGCAATTATTAATGGGAACAAGAGATGATAATTTATATAATGATGTTTTTCATAGTGTTTATTATATATCGCCAAGCGATACTATGAGTTTAAATCTTCCAGAAGATAAAAAGATAATATTAGATCAAGATCCTTTGGAAGAAATTTTGGAGAATATTTTACAAAATGAAAAAGATTTAGGAGAAGAAGATGAACCACATCATGTTCTTATAATACTAGATGACGCTGTAAATTTCTTAAATACAAGAAAACAAGCGATGAAAACTTTTAGAAAAATGGTAATGAATGGTAGGCATATTTTAGGTAAGCATAGTAGTCTTCAAACTTGGTTGGTTTCTCAAAAAATAAAAAGTATTCCTTTAACAATTAGAAGTCAAGCTAATCAAATATGGTTTTTTAATAGCACAAAAGCAGAAAAAGAAATATTAAGAGATGAATACACAGGATTAGATAAAAAAGAAGCAAAAAAATTATTTGATTATGTATTTAATAAAAAACATAACTTTTTATTTATTAATTTACAACTTCCACTTAATACAAGATACTTTAAAAATTTTAATAGATTAATGATTGTAGATGAAGAGGAGGATTAATTTCAACTCACCTAAAATTGGATAATCAATAATAATATTTTTTCCACTTTTAGGGGATTTAATTATGAATTAAAATCTAACTATATTATATATAAATGGATTTATTGAATTTGTATAAAACACAAAAACCAAATGCTTCTGATATAACTATTAAAACATATATTAGTAATATTAAAAATTTACATAATTTAATTAAAGGAAATAAAGAGATTAATGATTTAAATTTTTTAGAAGATTTTGAGAATGTTAATAATGCACTTAAATCCAAAGTTAATTCTACTATAAAGAATTATTTGGTTTCTGTAATAATAGCATTAGGTTCTGATAAAAAATATGATAAATTAATAGATAAATATAATAATAAAATTAAACAATTACAAGAAGAAATTTTAGATCAGTATGATAAAAATGAAAAAAATGGTAAACAAGAAAAAAATTGGATAAATCATAATGAAGTTTTAAAATTATTAAGAAAAATGAAAAAAGAAACGAAAGATTTATTTGATAAACCAAAAGAAGATTTAACAACAAAAGAAAAAGATTTAATTCAACAATATCTCGTTATTTATTTATATTCAGGGAAAGATTTTCCACCAGTAAGGAATGACTACGCCGAAATGAAAGTAGTTGATGAAACAGAAGATTTAAAAAAAGATAAGAATTATTTATTAATCAAAAAAAAAGGTAATCCTAAATTTATATTAAATGAATTTAAAACAGCTAAATATAAAGGAGAAAAAGAAATAGATATAAAAGATATTGAATTAAAAAAGTTAATTAATAAATGGTTAAAAATTACTGGTGAGGATTATTTATTATTAAATTTAAAAGATAATTCCCCTATGACTGCTAATGGAATTTCTAAATATTTAAATAAAATTTTTCAAAAACATTATAAAAAAAATATAAGTACAAGTTTATTAAGAAGTATTTATATAACAAGTAAATATAATAACCCTAAAATGACTATTGAAGATAAAAAGAAACTTGCTAATGATATGCTTCATTCTAAAAATGTAAGTGAATCAGTTTATAATAAAATTGATTAATGGAATGTTTCAGAAAAACAAAAATTATCTCCGTCTAGTTCATAATATTCTGTATTTAATACAATTTCATAATCTGTTTTTAGTTGATAATTTAGAGATAAATAAATTTTTCGTCCGTTTTCTGTTTCAATATACATTCTATTATCAGCATCAGGGTTTATCTTAACTTCAAACATACCCATATGAACCTTCTCTCCTTTTAATAGTTTTCTTCTCATATTATAATATTTGGAAACTTTAACCATAATTCCTCTAATCAACATGTATATTATATGTTTAGATTTTTTTTATGAATTAAAAACTAAATATGCGAAAAAAACCAAAAATTATTTTCTATGTTAATTATATATGAATACTGATATTAGTGATTATTTTGAATTAAGAGATATTCCAGATTATAATGGAAAATATAAAGCGAATAGAAATGGAAATATTTGGAGTTGTAGATTAAAACGATTTATGAATTTTTCTATTGATCCTTGCGGATATTATATTGTTGTTTTATGTGGAGTAACTAAAAGAGTGCATAGATTAATTGGAAAAACATTTTTAACTAATGAAAATGATTATCCTTTAATAGATCATATTAATCAAGATAAAAAAGATAATCATATTAATAATTTACGATTTGTTCCATATTGGGTTAATAATTTAAATAGAAATTCAAAAGGAGTTTATGAAAAACCTAATGGGAAATATTATAGTATATGTTGTAATCAATTTTTAGGAACATTTGATAATTATGATGAAGCTAAAAATTGTTATGAAAATAAAAAGACCGAATTACTGAAACCTTTTGAAAAAAATATATTATAATATATATAATGATAGAAGCGGAAGTAGCTAAAATAGTTAATCCTAATAAATATAAAAAAAATACTTATAATTTATTATCAAACATACAAAAAGAAGTTTTGGGGAATAAAAGAACTTTAATCAATATGAATAAAAGTAAAAGAAATCAAACATTAGAGAATATTCCAAAAATTCTCCCATTTAAAAAATATATATAAAATTAAAATATTAGATTAATATATACATGGTTTCATATATTTATGAGTATTTATATCCAGAAGATGTTGACTATGCTAAATTACAATTATATTTTTATAATGATAAATTAAGACAGATTGAAAATGAAAACATTAATGATAATACAAAAGCATTAAAAAAAAAAAGAGTTAATTTTGTAATCAATTTAATAAAATATGGTTATGGAATATAAAATAATTTTATTTTTTATATATACATAAATTATATAATGGGATTATTTGGAAATATAGGTTCTGCAATTAAAAAAGGAGTTAAAACAGCAATTCCAAAAGTTATTAAAGGAGTTAAAGCAAACATTCCTAAAATTGTTTTAGGATTAAAAACAGGAGCATCTAATGTAGCACAACAAGCAAGAGCATTAGGAGGAATGGCTAAACAAGCAGTAAGTAATTTAATAAGAGGTCCTCAAATATCAACAAAAGCGGGGACATTAATCAGTAGTAAAACAGGAGAAGGTTTAACAAGAGGTATAAGAAATATGAGAATTAATCCAAATGATATAGGTACAAGAACGGCAGCAGATGTTTTAAGGCAATTTTAAATCACCTAAATTTGGATAATCAATAATAATATTTTTTCCACTTTTAGGGGACTTGAAAATTAAATTAAAAATATATAATAAAATATATGAAAAAGAAAGAAAAAAAAAGAGTTTTAAATGAAAAACCTAAAATTAAATTAAAAAGAACAATAGAAAGAGAACATACTGAAAAACCAGAAGAAGAAGAATTAGAATCAGAAGAATTAAATGATTTTTTAAGTAGAGATAATATTGAAAATAGATTTAATAAATAAAAAAATTATATATTAGATTAAATTATTTAAAAAATATCTTATATATATATATAATAGAAATGGTCGGCGTTAAAAATAGAATGAAATTTGAAAAAGATACTCCAATAGAGGAGAGAGATCTACATAGAAAAGAAAGAGATTTAAGGAATCATAAAATAAAGTATTGGAGAAAGATTTATGGATTTGATTTAAAATTTGAAGATTATGATGAATTTAATGCAATATCAAAAAAAGTTAATAAAATTAAAAATTGTATTGATGATTTTATAAATTTTGATAGTAATAATAGAGATGACCTTATATTTTACGGACAAAATAAATTTGCTTTTGATTTATGTTTACCTCATTATGATTATATTTGTAATTTACCAAAAATTGAAACATGTAATTAAAAATTTAAATATATAGATTAATTAATTTTTAATATATAGATTAATTAATTTTTTTTTTAATTAAATTTATTTCCCCTAAAAATGCCTAAAATATGATATTGTTTATATCCACTTTTAGGGGAGATGAATTTTAAAATATAATTTAATTTTAATTTAATATTAATTTAATATATAATAAGAAAGTATTTAAAAAAAAAAATCTCATATATATATATAAAATAAAAATGGCTGAATTAAAATATAATAATATAATAATGGAGAATAGTAAAACTATTTTTAAGACCTTCTTCAAAGTTCCTATTGTAAAAAAACAAAAATTCCCTCCTATTGTGATTAAAAAAGAATTTAGAAAAGAATATTTAAATGTTGAAATGGATACTGGTTTTAATAATGTTGGAACACAGGATAAATGGGTTTCTTATCAAACCCTTTATAAATGGTGCGATGAAGACGAGAAAAATATTGTATCAGGATATAGTAATTTAAAATTTGATAATAAATATGATTTAAAAAAGATTAATTATGGAATTCTAACTGGTTCTAAAAATAATATTCTTGTAATTGATTTAGATACTTCAAAAGATAAATGGATAAGTATGGGAAATAATCACCCATTCATTATTCATTATTGTAAAGTATTTGATATTAAACCTTGCGAGAATTTTTATGATACTATTGAAACAATAATATATAAATTAAATACTTTTTCTGTAAAAACTCCTTCTGGTGGATTTCATATTTATTTTAGAATAGAAAAAAATAATATTAGACCTACAAAAAATTCTAAATTAGAATTGGATATAAAAGCAGAAGGTGGTTATGTAGTAGGTTTTAATTCTACAACTGAAAAAGGAAAATATGAAGTTTTTACTGATATATCAATAAAAGATATTACAGAAAATGAAGATAATTTTTTAGATATTGTTTATATTTATGATAAATCACCTGAAAAACAAAATAAAATTTTACAATCTAAAAAGAAAAAAAGAAATCTTCTTAAAAGACCGGTTGATATGAGTTTATGGGAATATAATATGAATGAAGAAATATTTACAAGCATTAATATTGGAATTAAAAAACACCAAGATAAATTTTTTAATAGTAAAGATAAAGATTATCAATATGATAATTATTTTAAAATTACAACATTTTTTAAAATGTTTAATAAAAAAGATTTATGGGTTGAATATTCTAAAAAACATAATGGATATGATAGTGCAGGGAATAATAAATTATGGGATAATATTAATATTGAAGAGGTAAAAAACAAATATCAGCCTCGTTGTATTGTATCATGTATATTATCTATGGTTGGGAAAATGTATCTACTTCCACTTATTAAATATAGAAAATTAACTGAAAATGTTATTAAACCTGATTTAAATGTTAATTCTCAAAATACAAAAGGATTAGCAGAAGTTTTAGAATTAGATCATAATAAAAATTATGTTATTCAATCGGGAACAAGGTCGGGTAAAACATTTTTAGTTAATAAATATCACCATAGTTTAAAATCAACTCCTATATTATCAATTGTTTCAAGAACCTCATTAGCACAAGAACATCAAAGAGTATTTTTGAAAATGAATGATGAAGATGATGATAGAGATTATATTAATTATGCTGATAAACGAAAAGAAAATTTATATCAATATGAAGGAAATAATCTTATAATTCAAGTAGATTCATTAAATAAAATTCAAAATTACGATTTTTCAGAATATATTATATTTATTGATGAACTTCAATCTGTTTTTGAATATTTAGATTTATCAAGCACATTAAACACTAAAAGAAAAGAAATTGAAAGAATATTTATAAAGGCGATTAAAGAATGTAAACAATTTATAGGAGTAGATGCTGATATTCAAGATTCAGTATTAGATTTTTTAAAACCTAAAATTGATAAATTCAAAGAGGTTTCTCCTAATATTAAATATGAGTTTGTAAAAAATGAATTTTGTCCTTATGAAAATATTGAAGCACAAGAAATTTATTCTTATGATGAATTATTAAGATTAATAGCACTAGAAGAAAAATTTATGGTATGTTGTGATAGTGCTAATGAAAGTCATAATTTAAAAAATAGTTTATTAAAAAAATTTCCTGATATGGCTGATACTTGGAATATTGAAACTAAAATTATTGACCGACTTTATGAAGGTGATATGGATTTAGATAAAATTGAATGTTTAATATTTAGTCCTAAAATTATTTATGGTTTAGATTCTACTATGGAAAGAAAAGTGTTCTGTCTATTCAAAGGTTATACTATCCCTGCAAAAAGTATGCTTCAACAATTATCAAGATGTAGAAGTATTGAAAAAGTATATTTTCACTTTATGAATAAAGAAAATATTGTAAATGACTTTGAATTTAATAATCCAAATGAAGTAATTGAAAGGATACATTATTTAGATAAATATTCAAATAAAATTTATGATAAAATTAAATTATCAAGAGATGAATATTATGAAGATACAAGAGAAACAACTTTAAGTGATGAATTTTATAATCATAGAATGGCGAAACATTTATATAATTATGATAGTGATAGAACTAATAAATATTATCATTTCATAAATGGTTTAAAAAAAATGAAAATTAAAGTTATTACTAATGGAATAAGTAAGCATTATAAGCAAAAAGTAAAAGACGCAAAAGAAGTAAAAGAAATGACTAAACTTGAATTAGAGGAACATTTTGAAAATAATTTAGATAAAGAAGATTATCAATATTACGAAAGAATAAATGATATTTTAAAAATTCCAAAAGAAGAATGGTTAAAAGAAGAATATAAAGAATTATTTATAAATCCACAAGCAATTCATAACCATTTGAATTTCTGTAATTTAATATTAAATACTGATAAAAACCAAGAAAAGAAATTTATGAAAAATATGAAATTAAATTATTCTGTTAATGTTTCTTGGAGTGATGAAAATAGAGTGTTATGGCTACGAAATTTAATGTTTGATTTAGGAGTTGTATCAAGTAAAAATTTAACAATTACAAAAAAATTAGATAATTATAAAAAATATCAAAATGAATATATTAAATTATTTAGAGATAGAAGTAAAGATATTGACTTTTCAAATGAAAAACAATTAACTAAAATTATTAAAAAAACAATTGAAAATTTAACCGGTGAAAAACTTTATAAAGGACAACAAAAAGAAAGAACAATAGATAAAAAAAGAATAAAATGGACTGAATATATTATTCAAGAGGATATTATTGAAAAAAATAGAAATATATTAAAATTTAGAGTTCCTTTGAATTGTGTTTTAAAAAATAATGAATGTTTATTTATAGATGATACAGATGAAGATTAAATATATATAAGTATTTAAAAAACTATTTTCTCATATATATATAATGATAGACATTAAAAAAAATATAATTGATTCTATGCTTGATATTATTGAAGAGGAAAAGTGCAACTTTAAAAAAGAGCAGAATTATATTAATATCATGAATTTATTAATGGATCAAAAGAACCAAATTGATTTATTAAGGAATAATTATAAAAGACAAAAGGAAATTATTAATCATTTAGAATATGGACTATGAGAAAATAGTCCCCTAAAAGTGGAAAACATTATAAAGTGAATTAGCCACTTTAAGGGGGGGTTTTTCTCATAACACCTAAAAACCTCCTAATCTTAAACGACTTCGCATATCTAAACCCTCATAACTATTAGTAGAAGGTTTAGGTTGATAAATAGGTTCTTCATATTCTTCTTCTGAATCTTCTTCATATACATATTTTATTTTTTTAGGTTTACTTTTTTTAGGTACTGGTTTTTGTTGAACTTTTTTAGGTTTACTTTTTTTTACTATAATTTCTTCTTCTTCATATTCTTCTTCTTCTTCCTCTGTTTCTGTATCTTCTCCATTTAACCAAGCATTTAATTCTTCATCTTCTTCATATTGAGGAGCTACATTATAAGATGAATTATAATCATCTATTTCTTTTTTTTCTTGTGGTTTTAATCCTGCTTTATTAATTTTACTTAAATCCGGTTGAATATTAGTATGTTTAGTAACAAAATTATTAGATTGAGTTTTTTTAGGTTCTTTTTTTACTGGTTCTTTTACAGGTTCTTCTTTTATAGGATCTAAACCTCCATTTTTTTTTTTAGCAATATTCTCTCTTCTTTTAGCAAGTGCTCTATCCCATGCTTCAATTTGTGCCGGTGTTCTAGGTTTTTTTGTTTTTTCAATTTTCTTATTATTAACTACTTCTGCTTTTGATTCAACTACTTCTTTATAATCATTAATATTATCATCTTCTTCATTTAAGATATTATCTATTTCAACCATTCTTATATAATATATATATAGAAAATATTTTTAAATTTTAATCACAAATATAATTAATAATAAAAAAATAAATAAAAAAATTTCTTATTGTTGTTGTGTAGCTCGTTCTGCTTGATATTCTCTGGCTACTACTTCTTCTGATATAACTTCTCTATCGCAAACAATACCCCAGCAATCAATCTTTTTACAACGGCTCATTTGTGTTCCATGAAAACAACTTGTAATTATAGTAGCCAACCCGCTTATACTAATTGTTAATACTGCAACTAATTCTGCTCCTGTTAAAGTCATTTTTTATTATATATATATGTTAATAAAATAAAATAATTTTCTTCCTTTAATATATAATGTCTAATAGAACACTTAATGGATTAGGTCAATCGGTAGAAAATAATATATATATTAATACATTAAATAATTTTACTGGTGTATTACCATTAGAAGTTTCACAAGGTTCAACGACAGATCCCGTTAATATTAGTATAAAAGGATTAAATGGATTTACTGCTGATAAACTTTTGAAGGTTAACTCTGCTGGGACAGCATTAGAATATGGTGATATTCCTACTAATAATAATCAATTAACTAATGGTGCTGGTTATATTACAGCAAGTTCTACTGATACATTAACTAATAAATCTATTAGTTATTCTCAATTAACAGGAACACCAACTATTCCAACTAATAATAGTTCATTAACTAATGGTGCTGGTTATATTACTGCTTCTTCAACAGAGACACTAACTAATAAAAGTATTTCATATAGTCAACTCACAGGAACGCCAACTATACCAGCGAATTTATGGACTACAACAAATAATACTGAATTACATGCAATATTAGATTATAATTTAACAGTGGGGACTTCGGGTAATACGAATAATAGGAAATTTTTAGTTCTTGGGACTGCTGATATATCAGGTCAGTTATTTCTTGGTGATAAGATAAATAATTTATCATTACCACAAAATGTAACAGATATATTTTGTGTTTTAGCAACTTCTCAAGCTTTAACTAATAAAGATTTAACCTCTGCTACAAATACTTTCCCTACTTTTAATCAAGATACTACGGGAAATGCTGCCAGTGCTACTAAAATAGCAACTATAACAAATAGCGATATAGTTCAATTAACAGGAAGTCAAACACTTGAAGATAAAACTTTAACAAGTCCTGTAATAAATACAAGTATAAGCGGAACAGCAATATTAGATGAAGATGATCTATCAAGTAATTCAGCAACAAAATTAGCAACACAGCAAAGTATAAAAAGCTATGTTGATACATTAAAAACTAAATATGATTTTACTACTACTGTTTCTAATGGTAAATTATTAATAGGTAATAGTGCTGGTAATTATTCTGTAAATAATTTAACTGCTGGTGATAATATAACAATTACAAATACAAGTGGTAATATTACTATTGCTTCTACTGTATCAAATAATTTTTTCTCAAAAGTTAGTTCAAATATATATCCCATAAATACAAGTGATAATTTATTAGTTGGAACTTCTTCTAATACAGCACCTTATAAATTATCTG
>Ga0181393_1000239_pt1 | contig 20604 bp, 25 predicted proteins | sample 16SPOviralmetaG_FD_130122 | JGI IMG/M metagenome (GOLD analysis project Ga0181393, IMG submission 130122) | Marine viral communities from the oligotrophic San Pedro Time Series (SPOT) site, San Pedro Channel, CA, USA - 16 SPOT_SRF_2010-10-21 | ecosystem: Environmental > Aquatic > Marine > Strait...
TCGTCGCTCATGCAACCACCTCCACGATGTCGCAAGCGTTGAAGCAAGGCGTGTAAAACGGCTCAACATCAACCACGATGCAAACGGTGTCCATGTGAGTTCGTTCCTTGACCTCAGCCCAACGTTGCACGATGTTCCCGTTGGAGTTCTTGACTTCAACACGGATTTCTTCATCGCTCACGGCAATGACCTTGCAGGTGGCGTTGCGATGAGGCCAGTTCGTGTAGGTCTTGCCGACCTCAAAGGGTTGCTTCTTGCTCTCAGCAAGCGTTGTTAGCAACATTTCCAAAGGGTCAATGATTGTCCACAGGCGAGGGGGCAAGATAACGCCAGAAGTCATGCCGTATGCCTTGGTTTCCACGATGTCAAAGGATGCCCAAACGTTGCGTTGTGGTCGAGCGTGGTGGTCGTTGCACTTCCACGCCGAGACGGGAAGAATCGCACCAGCCAATTTCTTGAACTCGTTGTTCCAGATACGTGCGAGGGCTTCCTCGTCGTCGGAAATGCGAACCCACGTTTCCTCCAACGGTTCGTTGAGGACGTTGATGAAGTGAACACGTGTTTCGTTGGTAATCGGGTTGAACACCTCGCCCTCGTATTCCAGCAACGTGTTGGTGAAGAACTCGTCGTAAAGACGGACGAACTCTTTCAGCGCACTTGGCGTTGATGGGGCGCAGAACTCGCCGTCCTCGGCCTTGCGTTCCCATGCCCCGTCCTTGTTGGTGCGGTGGAAATGGACTTTGTGTGCATACCATGTGCCGTCGCCGTCTGGGGTCATTGTCCCGACTGTGTGCTTCCAGCCGACCAAATCCTCGCCCCCAATTTTCGGCTCAAGGCACACTATGACGCAGCCTCGACTACGCCACATGCGGTATGTTCCTGCCTTCGTTTTCTTCGTCGTTTTCATGTATTCAATGCTCATTTTTTTCACCTTCTCATGGTTGTTGGGTGTCTCCCCGTTGGTCTGTCCACACCCGTTAGGGTATTTCAAGCATCCTCCTTCAAGAGAACGTCAATCGCCTTTGGCAAACCCTTGGCGGGTTTGTCGGACTTCTCATCGTGAGAAACCCAATAGCCGTTCTCGCCACCAGACCATTGATTGTGGGCGAAGTCCTTGAACAATCCAACCACGAAGGCGTGAATGTCCTCAACGGGGGATTGGTATCGGTTGAGATAGAACGTGGCGTGGACTTGAGAACACCAAGGCTTGCTGGCCTTCTTGTTGATGGTGAAGGCTTTGCTCAATGGGTTGTCTTTGGGCGGTTCAACCCAAAAGCGGCCACCTTGGAGGTCGGACAATCCCATGCTGATGTATTGGCCCTCAACGTGTCGGTATTGCATCACCTCTTCGAGTTCCCGCCCCGTCTTGTGTTCACCGACATGCCACATGAGATCGTATCGCCTCCCTGCAATGGGCGACAACCCATTGTCATGCGATTCAAAGCGTTCATCCACGTCCTCTTGCGTGTCCTCTTCCTCCCTTGGGTTCTCATCATCGGAACAGGCGGTGCAGGTGCGCTTGGACTCCAACGTGGCCTCATCACCATCAATCATCTCATCAAGGCTGATGTTGCCAACGTATGAGCCACATGATGCGAGGTCGGACACGTCGCCAGCGTTGGTGTGGTGGTCGGGCATTCGCTCACGGCAAAGGTGGCCTCCACACTTGCTGCACGTGCCGTATTCCTCGTCCTCAGCGATGATGGTTGAGCATTCAACGCACCTGTCGTCGAGTTCGGCTTCAAAATACATTGCTGCCGTCCACGTCGTTTTCAATTCACCATTGACCATGTGGCGAGCCTCTTTCACCTCGCCTGATTGACAGTCCTTCTTCCAGTTCTCAGTTCCAGAAGTGATGAAGAAATGCTTCATTGACATACGGATAACTTCACCATCACCTCGTTCAATTTCAACGTATTCGGATTCCTCATCGGTTGCCACAGAATCGCTCTCAGGCGTGTCCTGTGGCTCTTGAACGGTGTTGGTGGTCAATGCCTCCACATCACGGTCAAAGGCGGCTTGGAGGCGTTGCTCAACGTCGCTGCACACCTCGCCCTGCAAGTTCACGTTGATGATGATGTTCTGCTTCTTGGCCCTTGTGAACGCCACGTAGCCCATCGAGATTTCATTCACGGCAGACTCAGGCGATGCCTCGCAGGAACGTTGGCTCATGAAGCACGACATCGGCTTCTCGCCCTCGTCGTCCTCAACCATCATCTCATTGACAATGAACATCACGTCGGCCTCATCGCCCTTGTAGCGATGGATGGTGGCGATGTGGACGGCAGAACCGCCACGCTCGGTGAAGAGGGTTTCCTCAACCCACGTTTGAAGGGCTGAGGACAGGTTCTTGCCCTTGACCTCATCGTTGCCGCCCTTGGTGCGGTGGAGGGACACGAAAGCCTCCAACAGTTCCACGTTCCCCATCAGTTCTTGGAACTCAGCCGACTGAGCCATGCTCTTTGTGTCGCCCTTGAACATGTCCGTGTATTTGGCGACAATCGCCTTCTTGACGTTCTCCAAGTCTCGAAGGAGAAGGGAATGCTGGCCGATCTTGCTTGCTGGCATGGCATTCCAACCGAGGCCGATAACGGCCCCGCCGCCGACCTTCTGGAAGGACTTGTCAAGGAACTTCATGCGGTCCCTGTTGGCGGTGGTGAACGCCTCATCAACCAAGCCCTTCGAGTCGCCAACGGTGGCTGGCGTGGACACGGCGATGCCGTTCTTGATGAGATGGAGGATGAAGCCAGCGAGGGGCTTCTTGACACGGCACAACAGGCCGAAGGTGGTGTCCTCGCCGTGAAGTTGGCGGGACTTGTGATACGCCTTGATGAGTTCGTTGGAGGTGATTTGAACGGGCATTGCCCCCATGTCCCAATCATAACCTGCTTCAAGCGGGGAACGGTGAGCGTCATAATCAGGGGCGGTGAGGTTCGGCCAATAATCACGTGCAATGGCGGTGAATCGGCGGCAAGCAAGACGGGCTGATGCAGCCACCATCTCAGTTCCACGCCAGCAGATGGTCTGCGGGAAGAACTCAGCGTTGATGTTCTTTGCATTGTCCTCAAAGGACTGTGCAGATGCACCAGCGAAGAGGTAAATGGCTTGCCGAAGGTCGCCCACAATGACCTTGTGAGCGTCCTCCTTCGCCAGCCGCCAAACGAGGTTGGCCTTGAGAACGCTGAGGTCTTGAACCTCATCAATGAACACAACGTCGGCTCGCTCATGGATTGGAACTTGAAGGTCAAGGGCATGTGGAAGGTAAATCATGTCGGCCATGCTGAGAACCAACGTTCCCTTTCCAGCCTCGACCACCTCATGCTCAACGTGAACGTCCTCATCCAGCATGTTGTGGAACTCATCACCGAACTGCTCAGTCAAGAATGCAATGACCTTACCGAGATGCTCAGGGTGAACCTTGGTGTAGCCCTTGCTCTTGATGTATTGCCGCCACTTGCTGATGCGCTCGCCGTTCACGGTGTAGTCGCCGTTGAAACCGAACTGAGTCCCAATGCCCTTGCCACCGAGTTTCTTGAGGTGGCCTTTGTTCTCAAAGGACATGACCACGACACCATCATGGTTCTTGACAATGGCCTTCGCCTCGGTGTCAAACGAGATCGCCTTCACGCCAGCCTTGCTGCCCTTGCCGTTCTTGCTGGCGGGAGGGAAGCGACAACCGCCGTTCTCAAGAATGGCGAACTGAGCCTTCTTGATGATGTCTGGGTCGGTGGTGAAAATCTGCTTTCGGACTGGTGCGATGGGTTGCCACTTCTCGAAGCCGCCCCGTCGGTCTGCCTTCTTGAACGGCACGTAGGCATCCATGAAGGACTTGCCCTCGCCGCAGAACGGCTTCAATTCCACCTTCATGAAGGCGGTTTCAATCGCCACGGCGAGGATTTCAACGACCAGTTCAAACACGGCCCTGTCGCCAAGGTTGCGAGCAGGGTTCTCATCCCAGGATTGGTTCACACCGACACGGTGAATCACCTTGGAGAGAGCCTTCACGTCCTCATCAGCAGGGGTTGGGGGAACGTAGGGAGAGGGAACGTTGGAACGGACGGTGGCCTTCGGAACGTAGCCCTCGTCCATAGCGATATTACACGCCTTCACCAAGCCGTCGCCTATCATGTTGTTGAAGGCGTGGCTGGTGGTATTGACCTCCATAGCAACACGGGCGTTCTCAAGCAGCCCCAAACGGTCTGCACGTCCCAACCAACCAGCAAGGGTCAATCGAGCCAAGCGAGCGTATCTGTCGTTGCCGTAGGAGGGGAAATCAATGTCGCTGAAACCCTCGGCTTTGGCCTTGGTGAGCAACATACCACGGCCACCAGCGTTCACCGTGTTTCGGCCCCCGAAGATCTTGATGTTCAGCCCGTCGGTGGACTTGAACTGAATGAGAATGTCCTTGCTGGACGCAGCAATGTGGGTGTTGAAGGCGGTCATGGCGGTGAGCAGTTCAGGGGCCAATTTCGCAACAATGTGGGTCATGCCCTGCAAGAGCGAGGTCTTGCCAGAACCAGCCACGGCAGACACGGCAATGGAGATGGGCTTCCCGCCGTTCCTGTGTTCCCAAATGGCCTTGGCGAAAGCACGTAGCACCCTCAGTTGTTCCCAAGACCACTTGTTGCCGTTCCTATCAACGTCTGGAATACCAGCCTCAGCATCAGCATGAAGGGTGATGGCAAGGGCAAGGTTCTCAGCCGAACTGAGGAACGTGTTGAGGCTGATGAAGACAGCCATGAAGAGGGAGAGAGCGAGGATGGAGAAAATCATTCGCTCACCTCTCCCATGAGAGCGTCAATGATGATGTGTCCACCGTTCTCAAGAAGGCCAGCAAGGTAAAGTTCAACGTTGAACTCTTTGGCCTCTCGGTCAAGGCTGAGGCGAAAGTCCGTCCAGAAGGGGTCGCCACCATCAACGGAAACCAAAACCTGCTTCTTGAGGCATTGGAAGCCACCATCAACGAGGCGGTGGCCCTGCACCTCGACTGTTGGCCCACCGTCGCAGTTCTGGGTGTAGGTCTTGCCGACGTGGAACGTTGCCGCCACTTGCTTTGGGAGGCCGTAGTAGTCGGGGTTTTGGCATGGGTTCGTCCAAAGGCATTCACCTTGAAACGAGCCGTCGTCCTCGTCGGAGAACACAGGCTCAAACCAATGGTTGTCCCTCTCCACCGTAGGGAAGCGGAACACCGATGAAACCTGAGCGTTGGCAAGCCAAGCAAGGTGCGTGAACTCGTCGGGGTTGCGAAGGCGGTGCAGCAACAACTCAGCGTCCTTCTCCGTGAGCCATTCGTTGCGACCCTCCACAATGATTTCGTCTGTGAGGCCAGCGTTGCGTTGGAGTTCATCATCGCTGATGTATTCCACTTGATACGGCTTCGGAACGGCCATGACTTCGTAGGCCATGCAAAGGAAATCGTTGCCTGTGAAACGTCCCATGCCGTCGTCGTAAATGACATGGTATCGCTCGCCGTCGTCGCCACCAATGCTGATGGGGCGTTGGGCGTTCTCAAATCGGGTGAACCAGTCTGTGCCTTTCCATCCCATCTCTTCGGAAGCAACCTTTCGTGATTCGCACTTGAACGTCGCCACAAGTTCAACACGGTGGCCGTTGTCTCGGTATTCAATTGACTTCACCGTGAATCGGTCTTGTCGGCTTGCTCCGAAGTGGTCATTCACCAGATACACACCACCGACAATCAACGGCGCATCATCAGCGTCCATCGTCCTTACGTCGAGCCTTGTAATGCCCTTGTGTCGTGCTTCCATCATCTCTTTCTTCATCTCGTCTTGCATGTTTTTTCACCTTCTTTTTGTTGGGTTGGGGGCTTCAATGTCGCCCCCCATTACCCCCCTCCACACCATGTAGGCTATATGAACACTACGAGGGGCGGGACACGAAGGACAACGTTCTGGTCATGGGTGTCCACAATCCAAACCACGACACGGCGAGGCCACCAATCACAACGTTCCCCACGTTCCCCATGTTCCCCACGTTCCATAGGGGAAAGAGGACAAGAGACAGGGACGCTAAGGGGGAATATGGAGAGAAGAGGTGGTGGAAATGTGTTGTTGTTTGTCATGTATTATTTGTCTCCCTTTAGCACCCTGTCCATTGTGTCTATCGTGTCCAATGTGGGCTTCATCTCGACCCCAAAATCCAGGGGTCAAACGCACCGTAAATGCCCCCCTGCTCAACCCCTGCGGCGAGGCTCGGTGTGTTGAGAAGATCTCCCAAATCTTGGACAAATGTTGCGATATTTTGTCCCGATAGGGGCGTGGTGTAGCGTTTTTGGGTGTCCGACTCGGTGGGGAACGTGCAAAATGGACTGAGCGAGGGGCAAAATGGCCTTGACTGAGCGCATTTGTAGCGTTAGACTGGGCCAAATGCACGTTGAACTGGGTGTTTGACTGGGTGCGGGACTGGGTGTGGCTACATCGCCACAGAACCCCGCCAGAACGTGCCGTATCGCCACAGATTGACTCGGTGAGGGCGAGGCAGCACCGAGACTCGGTGTATCGCCACAGGAACGCCCCCGTTGGACTGAGCCAGCCTTGCCGCCCCCCGCTTGACTGAGCGCAACGCACCGAGCCTGACGGCTCGGTGGGGTCAAACGAGGCACGTCGAGCCTGTGGACTGAGCGTAGCGACTGAGCGAGGCCACGCAGCCCCCCGTTTTTTGCCCTGCGGGGTAAGTTTGGAGGCGTATTTTTTTTTTTTTTGGGGCGGCGGCTGACCGCATACGCTACGAGGACAATTTTTTGTGAAAAAAGGTGTTAGGTCTGCCATGTTGTAGGGATGGATTTATTTCAACGTGCCGAATGCAGGGTGTTGATGGCGTTTCTTGAGGCATGGGACTCCATCGTGAAAATGCCCTTTGTTCCTGGTTCTGTCCGTGAAATGACGGCTGAGGATAGCGAGCGATGGGGCTTCCCTGAAGGGTCGGAAATGACTCGGCCAAAAGACCCTGAGAGGTATTTTCCCCGTAGCAAATTGATTGGTGATTTCATCAATGAAGAAACAGGTAAGTTGTTGCCAATTATCATCCAGCAGGGATTGAAGGCAAACCCCGAAGCGGTTGAGCGTGAAAAGGGTGTGCGTCGTATTTTTGGTGATGGGCTTCGTGATAGCCGACAAACCTCCGCCCATATTCCGTTGGATCGGTTGGGGATGAATCCTTCGACTGAGATGTGGTTTGGTGGCAAGCAAAGCGACCCTCACGCTGTTTTGGATAGAAGCCTAATCGAACAGATTTATACGCCGAAGAACTTCCGTAGGCAGGGGATGGCATCAGCAATCCTTGATGCTTTGGTTGAGGCTGGCCGCATGGAGGACAAAGGCACAGGCCATTGGCCTTCTGCAACGAATGAGGAAGGCCATGTCATGCACGACCTATCGCCAGACGGGGTGAGTTGGAGTCGCCCTTACGTTGATACAGAAACGGGACTTCCATATCAAAGAAGGTCGCTTTACAATCTGCAACCGTATAGCGGCATCGCTACAAAGGACTACATCGAATTGATGGCGAGCCGTGGCCTTTATCCAAACATCATCCAAGAGCGAGGTGCAGATTACGTTCCACGTGGATTATTCGGTGAGCCTATTGGTGGCGGTGATTTGCCAGATAACGTGCGAGTTGTTGATCCAAATAACAGATGGGTTGATGAAACGGCCAAAGAAAACAACCTCTATTTTGAAGCCAATCAATGGGGAAGCGGTTATCGTGGACATGGACGGGAAGATGATTTGAGAGCAGATGGTTGGGGCTTTGATGAGGAACAACCATTTGTTCGCCCCACCGCTTCAACGGTGATTGAACGAGCGAAGCGAGAGGGCTACCATCGCAACAAAACACGCAAGTTGTTAGAAGCCGCCAGCGACAAATGCCCCCAAACAGGCGAGCCAGACCCCATCACAGGTAAGGTTCACCCTTACATCGAGGACTCCGACATCAAAGAGCCGAATGGTTGTGATTGTTGGGACGACTGGCGAGCAGCGAGGGATGCTTATTTTGAAGAGTTCCCCGAATACGACTGGCGATTGGAATATGATGAGGACAACGATGAAATCCCCAACAATGAGTTCCACTTGGCAGAACCAAGAAAGCGAGAAAAGGAAATGATTGAGTCTGGTCGATTGGTTCCTGCGCCAGAACCAACGTGGCGTTTGAAAGAAGGAAAGACTGATGAATACGAGCGAGTTTGGGATGGCAAAACATTGTGGGATTGGACGAGGGGGCTTTGATGATGAAATACGTGATTCTTTTCATCCTCGCTTTTATCGCTGGTTTCTTGACGATGTTCCTTTTTGACGATCTCGGCAGCGATGTTGTGATTTTTGCCAGCGATGAAGAACTTCAAGAATTGTGTTGGAATGGCTTGCGGAAGGGAGAGCCATGAGCGCATTCCAGCAAACATGGTCTTTGCTCAAAGAGTTCCGTTTTGATAGCGGCTTTCCAGACATATTGATGCAAGGAGCCTATGCCCCAAAGACGGACACGGCTTATGCGAACCTCGCCAGCCATGTTTCCGATTTCAAAAGACCTGCCGAATGGGATAGGGACGGAGTTTCATACCCTGTGTTCCGTGATGATGAAGAGTTGATGGAAAGAGTCATGCGTATTCTTTCACATGAAAACATGCACCAAGCCCTTCATCCACCCTACACCGATGATTTGTGGAATGAGGTTTCCATGTTTGGATTGAATGTTGATGAAGAGGAAAAGGCTCGACTTCAAACCAAAATTGACAACGATTGGCAAAGATTTCAAGAATACGGTGCGTGGAATGGAACAATGGGAATCACCGATGAAGAGAAGTGGCGAATGCTACGGCTCTATGGGATTTATCCAAAGGGGGGAGAGCCATGAGTTCCTTTGAGGCTGCTTGGGATTCCATCATCAAAATGCCATTGTATCATGCAACGGATAAGGATGCTTGGGAATCAATTCAGCGTCAAGGGCTTAAGCCTACGGCAATTGCACCAGAACTTCTTGACGACTTCGGAACTGATAAGCCTGGTGAAGAAAGACTACGTGAAAAACATGGAGATGATTTCGAACGGCTTTTTGGCGGAGAATGGTCTTTCCATTTTGGAAACAACCCTAATTATGACTCAAAATACGATGGCAACACCCTTGCTATGGGGAACGCTACATCACGCTTAATTGATATGGATATGTATGATCACGACCCAGACGACCCTTTCAACACAGGAGTTGTTTTGGAGATTGATGATACGCACCCTGATGCGCCCCAATTTCTTTCTTTGAAGGATTTAGGGGGATGGTGGGGCATTGGTGATGATTGGCGCAGAACAAATCAAACCATCCCACCACACATCATCCGTCAAGTTCCAAGAGAAGAATTGGATCCAGCCTTTGACTTGTATATGCAAGCCTTTACTGAAATGATACGAGGTGAACGTGCATGAGTTCCTTTGAAGTCGCTTGGGATTCCATCGCCAAAGCACCTATCTATGATGAGCATAACCAAATCATAGACGCTGATGCGATTTATTCTGGCGGAGATAAAAGCGATGAAGGCGCAATCCGATACGCAACGGAAGATCCAACTCAAGCGTTGGCTTATGCACTATTTGGTTCAGCCGTTGGCGAATTGCCAAGATGGGTTGATGGTAGCAATCCCCCAAGCCCGTTATGGGAAGAGGAATATGGCGAGATTCCCGATCATGTTTTGAATCGAGTTCCTATGCGAAGAACAATTCCTTCAATGTGGAAAACACCCAATGCGCCCGATAAAGACGTTTATGTGATGAGCGACAGGGGGGGAAATAGCGACAGTTATGTTTTCCAAGAAGGGCATGAACCAACAAAAAGAATGTCCGATGAAGAGGTTAAGCAACTGATTGTTGGTATGCTGGATGAAATGACCTCAAAACCACATTCGCCCAAAAGCCCCAGGGGTTTTGGCTATCATGCAGCAGAAACGAGTGCAGACGAATACCTCCCCAATGAACAGGTTCAACACATGAAAGAGGCATTACAACGCCTTGACGGAACTTTACCTTCAAACCCAAATTATCTCACCGCCCAAATGATGCCATATTTAGCAACCTCTTGGAGAGATCAATTCAAAGAAATGGTTCACGACTTGAAGGAAGTGGGGCAATTTGATTACGACGAATTAAGCGGAGTGGAACAAGACACTTACGATTGGCTGAACAGGATAGGTGCTTTGTGATGATAAGGATTTTTGAGGTCGGACCACGTGATGGGCTACAAAACCTGCCGCACGTCCCGCCCACCCAAGACAAAATCGAACTCATCAAATTGCTACGTGAGGCTGGCTTGACCCGCATTGAGATTTCATCCTTCGTCCATCCAAAGGCCGTTCCAAACATGGCTGATGCCGAAGAGGTGTGCGCTGCCTTTGAGGACAACACAGGTTTCTCCGTCCTTGTTCCCAACAAGCGTGGGCTGGACAGGGCGATTGCATCAGGCATGACCCAATTCAACATTTTCTATTCACCGATGGATTCCTTCAACGTAGCCAACTACGGTTTGAAGCAAGAGCAAATCATCGCCAATTATCGTGAGGCATTGAAAGGCGTTCCAAAAGACGTAGTGCGAGTATATATCAGCGAGGCGTTTGAGGCAAGTCAAGAACAACTTACATTGGCGATTCAACAGGGTTTGGAGTTCGGCAACCGCATTGTGTTGTGCGACACCAAAGGAACGGCCAACCCATATCAAATCACGTGGGGCGTTCAAATTGCACAGGGATTCACCCATGAAATATCGCTACATCTCCACCACGGCCAGCATTTGATGGATAACGTCGCTGCTGGTTATCACAAAGGAGTTCGAGAGTTTGATTCCAGCATCGGTGGTCTTGGCGGTTGTCCGTTTGTTGAGAGTTCTGGTGCGAACCTCGCAACTGAGGATTTGGTCAAGTGGTGCAAGAAGGAAGGCATTGACTGTGGCGTGAAGTTGTCCGATCTCAAAGCGGCTCGCAAGTTGGCACACAAAATCAAGAACCCAACGCTGAGAATTGCAGCCAAAAATAAATACAACGAAACAAAGAGCAAGTTCAAGGCGGTGTGGTTTTGATGTTGCTTCTCAAGGCTACGAGGGATGAAGAGGCTTACAACGCTTTCATGCGAGCCTATGGCGATATGATGCGTGGTCGGGGGGGTTTATTTGCCTCAGTTCCAGATACAGTTCGTGGTCAAAACCCGTATGAGCAAGACGATGATGAATGGAAACACCTTGAGGATTTGGGGATTTACTACAATTCCAAAACAGGTGAAGCGTTCAAAGAAACATATCTTGAGGACGAGGACGATTATGAGCAAACCCAAGTTAGGATTCCTACACCAGTTGGTGCTGGTCTTGAGGGCAAAGTGTTCCGAATACCACGAACAAATTATGTCGCAAAGATACCCATGACGACCATGAACAGTCGAGTTAGAGGAATGGCGGAGGGGGCATGGAACAAAGTGATGCGATCACCTTTGGAGGCGTGGTGGAGTCAAGTTTTGAATAGAGCCAATTATCCTGTGAATCCGTATTCGGTTTTTACATCACGGCATCCTCTTGATGAAAAGGAGTTCTCGTTGAATCTCGTCCAACCGTATGTGGATGAATACCACCCTGATTTTGAAGGAAATAACGAGAACTCCTTTCAAATGAATGCAATTCATGAACACCTCTTCAACATGCAAGACATTGGGGTTCAATGGGAAGACATGAAATACGAAATGGAACGTCAAACAGGGCAAGGAAGTGAGCCAATGGGCATTGATGAAATGCGAGAGTTGGCTGAGGATTACCCGCTTTACGAGGACACCGATATGAAAAGCAACATGTTTGGCAACGTTGTTTTGGATTACATATCAAATAGACCGTTCATTGAAGATAAATACGGAGGGCTTTTGGAACAGGAAGAAATTGACAGACTGTTGGAAGCGGCTCTCATTGAACAACAAAAAGTTCCGAAGAGGTATCAAAGGTTTGGTGGCAACATTGACCGACGCATTCAAACGATAATTGACGAACTCATGGAATCAAAAAAGCAAGGTCGGTTGGTTGGTTCAAGCATCAATTTTGCTGATGATCGGGTTGATGTTGGGCAATCCAATTTTGGGAGGGGCTTTATTTGACAGCATTTGACACCGCTTGGCAAAACGTGAAGAAGGCAATCAATGGGAAATCCATATCCTACTACATGACCTTTGACAAAATAGCGGAGGTGGAAAAGGCGATGGGGTGGGAGTCTTTTGGAAATTGGCACAACATTCTTACCAATGATAATGAGTTGTTGTTATGGCTTGAAGAGAAAGCCCAAACGGATAAATACGGACCCAAATACAAGGAAATGATGCAGAAAGTTTTGCATTCTTACATGAACGATTACGACAAAGGTTCAATGGTTTTAGAAGAGGGATTGGAATGACGGCATTTGACAGGGCTTGGGATTTGTTGAAAGACCAAACCCCTGATTTTAACCCAGGTGATGCCGAGGATGGATGGAGAGGAAACATCCCCCGCAACGCTGAGGAAGCGTATGAAGCGGCAAAGCGTGGCGAACCCGTTTATCATTGTCCAAGTTGTGATGCTTACCTTGACAAACCAGTTTGCCATGGTCATGCAATTCAATACGATGAAGAGGGCAATTACACGTCAGGATTTAAGCAACCACTTGGAGCATCCATGAATCCAACAGGACATGCTTATGTTCGAGATACGCCTTACGGAAAAAGAACAATGGGGCAAGAAAAAACAATCCCTGCATGGGAAATGTCAGCAAGAGAACGCTTTGGGATTGGTTATCACCCCGTTCCCGATCCAAGTGAGCCAGCAGATTTTGACGACCCCGACGAGAACTTACTTGACTCGGTAAGGGGAGTCTTCGGTGGGCTTTCTGAGTATCAAAGCATTGATAATCCGAATAAACCATCATTCCGTGAGTTTATGCAAAATAGGCAAATGGATGAGGCAAGAAAACAACGTTTGGGCTACATGCTTTGGCTTGCAGATTATATGGGGCTTTCAACTGATGAACTACAAGGGATGTTGCGACAACCCGAATATGCAGCAGTTGGAATTGATGATGGCGGATTCAACGAAGGTATTTTTGAAGATTTGAAAGATTTTAGGGGTGATTGATTGACAGCATTTGACACCACTTGGGATTTGCTCAAATCCGATTTTTATTTTGGAGATAACGACCCAAGAAAAGAAGGGGGTTTCCATTCAACGGGAGGGTGGACTCCCTTTACTGGTTCAAAAAATCTCCGAAGCCCCAAAGGATATATCACAGGCATTAACTTGAATCATCCAATTTATCACTACAAAGACTGGTTGGGTGAACGTGAACAGACCTTGACTGAGGATGAAAGAATCAACAGAATAATTGACACCATCATTCATGAAGAGGGGCATGAAGCGATTTATCATCCGTTGGTTGAAACAAACCGTTTGGAGTTTGAGGACGTGGGATATGAGCCAACTTACTATTCCGAAGCATACCCTTCAACCAAGCCGCAAGAATATGGGGCGATGCTGATTGAAGGAATGAATCACGACGAGATTATGGCTGAACTTGAACGTAGGGGGATCATACAGGTCATAGAATCCCATACCTCACAGGACTGAGAAGGTTTAATTTATAACCTCAACGTGCCACATAACGTGCAAGAGGCTACGCTAAGGCGGAGGCAACGCTTGTTCGATGTGCTACGCAAGCATGGATTGACCCATTTTTCGGCTGGAATCAAGCCGCATTTGGAATCCATTGAATCGTGCGGGTTCAAAGACAGTTGTTGATCGTTGAGAGTTTTTTTTGTTGGTTTTGGGCAAACGCCCGAAACCGTGTTCAAGGGGTGAAATCTCGCTCAATTTTTTTTTTCGTTGGAATGGCTTTATGTTTTGATGGTTCATCGGGTGCAGCATGAGCGAAGCCTTTCACCAAGCGTGGGTTTTGCTCAAAGCACCTTTGGACGTTGATTCAATCAACTTTGACAACATAAATAGCAAAACAGAACCAGTTGCCTTCTTTGATGATGCCGAAAGAAACGAGCGTATTCCGATGTGGCTTAACACAAAACAAGGCTTGACTTGGCTTGGAATGGGCGATAGGGGAAATTATTTGTGGGAACCTCATCCCGATGATCCTTCTTGGCTTGAACCAGAAAAACGTGTTTATCCAATAGCAACTGCGAGCCTTTATGACCACGGTATGCAAAATCCAAACGTCTATTGGCCTTACTATCGAAGAGGGTATGGAACTTCGCTCTATGATTTAGCCGCATATTACAGGGCGAGTCAAGGAAGAGTCGTAAAGCCGAGCAAGATGCAAAGTGAAGAGGGACGGGGGCTTTGGGAACAACAAATCACCAATCAAATACCCCGCCACGATTGGCCCAAGTTTGCCGTTCAAGGAATTGACAGTCAAGACTACCGCCATACCGATTGGCCCGAAGATTTTCATTGGAGGCCAACGGTATGACCGCCTTTGACACCGCTTGGGATTTACTCAAGACCGATATGCGGTTGCCGACACCTTTAGACCGCCCACAATTTACAGACCCACACGCCAATTTAGCATTTAGAGGTTCTCGCATTCCCGATTTTAGGGCTTTTGATGCAGGGAATGACCAAGATGTTCCCGATGAACAATTCATGGAGAGTGTCATTCACGAATTACAACGAAGGAAGGGTGAGCGCATGGACAATCCCCCTGTGATTGATTATGAAATGGGCGACTTTGGGGAAAATATGAAAGACGGTATAGAGGATAAGTCCTATCGTTATGGGAGTGATGAGGTAAGAATGTTCAAACCTCAATCCCAAATGGGAACAGAAGTGCTTATGGGAGAATTGGAGAGGGCTTCGCTAATTAACGCATTAAACGAAGTGGGGATATTTGACACTCAATCACTTGGGAACATAGTCGATCAAGCGTTTCAATACATGGATGCGGGGATAGCACCACATTCTTATCAAGGGAGAAGGATGGATAATAACAAAGGAGAATACATGGTTAGGAGGACACCACCATGACCGCCTTTGACACCGCTTGGGGCTTGCTCAAAATGCCAACATTCACGGCATATCACGGTGGAGGGAAGTTGGATGGTGAAACACGCCATCCAATGTTTTTCACAACCGATCAAAGAGGTGCTGATTGGTATGCTGATGAACGTGGGAATTGGATGAATACGGTTGATTTGACCATTGACAAACCAGCAAATCTCAACATCGTTGAACAAATTGCACGTGAATTGAACCGTCCAGATGATTTGGTTCGAGAACAAGACAACCCGTTTGATTGGCTCTATGATGAGGTCATTCGCAACAGGTTGAAAGAAATGGGCTATGATGGGGTTTCCGACATGGACGTGCTAACCAATTTTTCAATTCCAACTCATGTCCCGTTGAATGAATCGCAATACCGCATCAAAGACCAAAGGAAGGTGTATGGGGAATGACCGCCTTCGACACCGCTTGGGACTTGATGAAAGCCCCCCTTGACTTTGATTCTATTCGTGATGTAGGGGTTGTTGAAGAAGGGGGCTATCCTTATCGGAGGTTTGAGGCCGATTTCATTGACCCTAAAACACAAGAACGGCTACCGGCTTTTGCTCGTATGTCCGATGATGGAATAGGCGTAGGGCGTATTAAGGATCCTGACCCCGAAGCCTACCCATCCAATCGGGCTTTTCACATGATACATCCGTATGGTAAAAAAGGAGTATATCCATATTCTATCCAAACAGATAGTGCGTTTAGAGATCGAGGGTATCAAGAAGCCCTTTTTCATTTGATAATGCGTTTAGCCGAATCACAAGGTAAGAAAATGTATGAACCCTTTTCCTCAATGAAAACAGGCGATGGCAACATGTTCGCTCAAAGAATGCGTGAAAAGTATAGTGATTCAAACATAGAGGTGATGAAAGCCCCCTATCATGGCACTACAACCGATGTGTTGCCATCAATCATGCGTGAAGGAATCCAGCCAAAACGTGCCGATCCATTCACCCCTCCGCTTGTGTTTTACACCAATAATCCTGAGCAAGCGGCAGCATTCGCAAAAATACGCTCGGAAGAAGAAGGACGAGGCGACCCTGTTCTTTTGCAGTTTCCAAAATCAGTTGTTGAAAACAGTCAAGGCAACCACCCTGCTGAGGAATGGGGGTATCAAACCTCAACAGAACCTATCCCGCCAGAAGTGCTGCAAGTGATTGAAGGACCAAAGAAGCCATCAAGAAACATTTTATTTGAGGATGAGCCTTACGATGAATGGTCGGATAAAATCGAAGCATGGAAACGTGCTATTCAGCGTTTGCATGACGCAGGGGTGATTGAATGACCGCATTTGAAGAGGCTTGGGATTCAATTACAAAACAGGAAAAGGACTTGATTTTGAAGTTCAAGAGCAGGTATGACGATTTTCCATCACTTCCTTTGGGCAAGTTCTTGGATTTTTACCCTGAACTCTTGACTGAAAACGTTGAGGACATTCTTTCATTGATGCCACAGGATGATCGGGATTATTCAAGAGCAATGTTCCGAATCCCCCCTCACCATCAACCACAGGATGAGTTCGACTCGGATAACTTCGAAATGATTCGTCCGTCTGGTTGGACGTATTCAGGTTATGCTGAACCATCGCTACAAAACATGGTTCGTGATGCAAAAGACAACATCATTGACCCGCCTCCGCTTGATGAGGTGATGTATTGGGGATTCCAAACAGGTTTGGATCAAGGTGGTGCAAGCGGTATTTGGAATCGCTTGAATTATCACAATCAATTATCCCCGATCCAATATCGAAATCAATACAAGCCGTCTTTTGGGATAAATTGGAGTCCTGGTGATACAACTTATAGTCGCCCATCTCCCCGACATTGGAGGGATGGGGTCAAGTTGGATGAACCCGACTTTAGCGAGCAGCAACTTTATGATTCAAGGATGGAAAGCATTGCACGTCAAGTGTTTCCTAAAGATCATTACGCACACCACATGGAAAGCCTTGATGCTTCCCTGCCAGAAGTTGCGGCATCTTGGAACGTTGAACCAACAACGGATAACATGGGCAGAAGGAGGTCATATTATCGAGAAGATGAACCAGCATGGAAAGAAGCAATGAGGAAGATACGGCAAGGAGAACGTTATGTCAAAACGCCTTCATTCTCGCCTGTTGGTGAACGCATCTCAATGGAGGATAACACTTTTTCAAATGCTCAAGAATTGATTGCTCATCTCCTTTCAACCGATGGCAAGGAAGAATGGTCGGAAAAGAAACGTGAGGAACAGGGCAAACAAAAGGGCTTAGGAAGCGTTAGTCAAGGACATGACACAAGGCGTTTGCGAAGAAACATCAAAGACATAACGGATCGGCAAAGAGATTTGATGTGAAAATAGGTGGCGGCACACCCCCGCTTCGGATGCCCAATCCGAAGGAAGGTGAGAAGTCGAACCATGAATCATAGAACAGGAGTTGGGGGTTATGCCAGCCAAATTGAATCATTTGTCATTTCCTATTAAACCCTCTCCAATCACTTATTGATTGGGATATGCTTTTATCTGGGTGGTTGTTCAAATCACACATGAGCGAGGCTTTATTTCAGGCTGCTTGGTCGTCTATGCTCATGAAAGCCCCAACAGATGAGGACTTTCGGGATATGTTGGCAAGATTTGACCTACGTTTTCCTCAAATGCCCATGCGTGATGATGTAGGGGCAATCACGGAGTTCGCAGGAATGGGTGGTTTTGATGAAGGAATGCGAATGGCGGGTATTCCAACGTTTGCCTCAGTTGAAGCATGGGACGCAGCAAACGATGTGCGACGTGATAACCAAGAAGGCGAAATCATTCAGGGCTACATTGGAACTGAACAGGGAATGCTACACCCTGATGATTTAGTCGAGCGTTATGCGAGAGCATCTCAAGGTCGCCCTGTTCACTATCACGCTTCGCCTCCGTGTCAATCTTTTACAAATGCACAAAGGAAAACGGGTCCAGCAGGAAAAACACCAGAACAAATCTATGAAGATCGGCTTGCCGCATTCCCTATGATTGGGAACGCCCTTTACACGGCTGAACAAATGATGAAGCATCCCGACATCAACCTCAATTCATGGTCGCTTGAAGAAGCACCAGCCGTTGCACGTTTCATCAAAGAAAACCCACACCTTTTGGACAAATACGTTAGCAAGCCATTCCAAAGGCGTGTTATGCAACTTTTGACAAATCACCCTAAATTGGATGCAATCAATTTTGGTGTTCCAACAACGAGAGGCCGAACATTCATTGGCGAGGGTTGGAAGGCCGAGCCTACGCATTATCACCGTAATCGCAAACCTGTGGGCGGTGCAATGCCAAGTCCAACTGTTTTGGACTTCTTGCCTCACCTTCAACGTGAAGAGGAAGAAAACAGGCCAAATAAGCAAGCCATCATCAACCAAATGCTTGCTGATGGGAAAATTAGCAAACCTGTTGCAGATATTTTGATGGGACAGGGCTGGATTTCACAATCTGGCGGGGTAAATCCAGGCACAGGAAGAGGCGCACCTTGGCTTAATCCAGACGCAACAAGCAAGAAAACAGGCTTGCCAACAACATTCCAGCACCGAAAGCCTCTCAATTCCAACACAACAGGAATTACACACAACATGCCATCGTTGGCTTACAACCGAAGGCTTACCCCCCAAGAAGTGATGATGATTCAAGGATTCCGCCCTGATTATGACATTTCATCGGCTGCGGGACGCTATTATCGAAAGACCAATCCACGAACAGGCAATGTCAAATCCATACCTGCTGCCGACCAAATGATAGGCAACGTTGTTTCACCTGCCGTATCAAGAGCAATCGGAATTGGTGCATTTGGTTCAAATGCACAAAAGACGCTCATGGACGACTATCGTTGAGTCAAATTGAAAACCAAAGTCGTTTTCCCGATCATCATGGCTGGCGAATGCTTTGAACAGGCTTGGTTTCAAGTTCGCAAAGAAGCATGGTGGACTGATGATGAACTCAATGAGGACATTGAGGCGGCGGTTGAGGACAACATGAAGGAACAAAAACGCCGAGTTTCCAAGAAACCTGAGAATCCAACAGGCAACCGAACCATCCAGCGTGTCATTGACAGGGTGAGGGGCAACCCCACGCCAAAGAAAGAGGCAACTCGTAAGCCAGCCGAATTGGAAAGTCAAACCCTTCGAAGGCTCCATGAAAAAGTCAAGAAGGACTGAGGGTTTGAGGCGAATGCGGAATACCGCCAGCACCACTTGACCCTTGACATGTCCGAAGGTCGTCAATGACTTTGTTCACAAAGAACTCAAACGGAATGTCCATTGGGTATTGCAGGGATTGAGCGTATTGCTGAATCCATTGAATGTCGGTGCTGAACATTCGAGCAAAAGAGGTTAAGGTGTGTTGTGAAACCTGTGTGCTTTGCCAATTTTGTTCTTCAACCAAAGCCTGTTCAGCACTTCCGAAAATCCCAGACCAAAGTTGTTGATTGTTGGTTAAACTGTTGAAAGCATAAATTGGATTGTTGAGGTGGCAAAGCAAACCAATGGCTGCGTCTTGACAGAAGTTCTTTGCTTTCCCTTCATTTTCAGCGTATCTGGTGATCCACGAAGAAACGCTTTGTGGGTCATGTGCCATACCAGTCAAAGCCAAGTTGTAAGAACGCAGGGTGTGAACGGCTTCAATCAAATTGGCTTCGCCCATGCCTCCACCACAATTACCCTGCTATTTGGCTTTGTTGATTGTGGGATAGTTCATATACGTGGGAGACATGGGAGGGATAATGGGCAAGCACGTTTCAGTTGTTATGCGTGATGCCCTCTTTGAAAAAATGGAGAATGAACGAGGGCGAGAGTCCAAATCATCCTTCATCAATCACGCCATTGCGTTTTATTTTCAAAACAAAGACAAGGTGAAGCATGATGAATAGACCTGAAGAAGAACAAAACCAGCAAGCGTTTTATCCTCCGCCATATATGGCTCAAGACACAAACCGAATTGACATTAACCTCATTGCTATGTTGCTATGGCAATCACTTTTGACGGGCATTTCAGTTGCCGTATCACACATGGGTTGGTATCTCCCTGATGCTGGACCAAGCGAAATGGGGCTTCAATACGGATTGATTACGTTTGGTTTCCTTTGCACCGCTATGGTTCTGTTCCATGTTGGCGGTGTTCGAGACTCCCTCGCAATGCGAGCCGAGTTCACAAAGGAGAACCAAGTGGACAAGTGGCATCGCCAACAACACAGGTTGCAGCAACGACGGGCGCAAAAGCAACAATACTGGCAAGGCAACGGCCAGAATCCCCAATATCCATCTCAGGGACAAACCTTTGGAGTCCCTAACAACAAAAAAGAAGAATGATTTGAGGTATGTTCATGTGGCCTTTCACGACGCAGCAGGAACGACAAACAGAAGCCATGTCAATGATATTGGCTGAAAACGCATACGAAAGAAAAATGGAAAGGGTCGCAGGATGGGTTCGAACATTTTTAGCATTGCTCGGTGGAATCGCATTGACTTTTGGAATCCTATTTGGTTTGGAAATGCTGAACATTTCACCATCCGATGTTTGGAGTTGGATAAAAGGCATTTTCAA
>Ga0181393_1000241_pt1 | contig 20561 bp, 21 predicted proteins | sample 16SPOviralmetaG_FD_130122 | JGI IMG/M metagenome (GOLD analysis project Ga0181393, IMG submission 130122) | Marine viral communities from the oligotrophic San Pedro Time Series (SPOT) site, San Pedro Channel, CA, USA - 16 SPOT_SRF_2010-10-21 | ecosystem: Environmental > Aquatic > Marine > Strait...
AAAACAAAGAGGAGAATATGATACCAGAACACAAGAAAGACTTTTTAAGACTGTTGGCACAAAAATTATACAACGATAGAGTGCCAACTGAAAATGGATGTGGAGTCTCTGATCTACGACAGTTAGGCCTGCCAGAAGATGAATGGCAATGGGTAAAAGATGAACTTTATAACATAGATCAGGAGGCAAAATGTCAGATATAAAAACAACACAAGTGACTGGTTGGAGTGAAAAATACTACACGGGTCTCACTCGCGAACAACATCAAGCAAACAATGATTGGTTCAATTCTATGAGACGAATGTTAAAACCAGGTGGACTTATAACCGTGCCTAATTTAGGCTACAAATCATTTACTGAAGATGGTGAGGAAGTATAAGGTCAAGGAACCTTGGGACACGGTGGAGAGGCATCGTGTCCTAAAAGATCTTTCCAGAAACTGAAATTTAGACGATTTATATTGAGCACGGACTGTAGGACCACAACCTAATCCCGCTTTCAAGCCTCCACACCTTGACATCACCTCAGGCCACACGGCCACACACCATACCCTGCACCCAGACCCACCCACGCCACCCTCAGGTGCACCACCACCTCTGGAATTCTTTTAGAGATCTCTCTCAGAAGAAAACAAAAAGAAAATTAAAAAGATCTTTTGTGTTGACACCTTCGCCCACTCTGTGTTATAATCGTTTTAGATCTCCCTCACCCAGGGCTCAGCATTCCCGTGGTTGGGCCACCGTTTGAGAACCTTTAAAGGGACGAGGTAGGGACACGGTGGGGGAGTGTCTATCAGGTTGACACCAGGGGTGTCGCCGTGCTACAATGGGGGTGCAGTCTGATATTCAATTCCTATATGTTATGTTTCAGGCTGTGGCATAATCTGGGTACCCGTTGTTTTTTGATCGTCATCTTTATAACAGGGGGTACCCTGTGTTAAATGTCTGAGGTTGACAAAAGATCTTTTCTGTGCTATAATGAAGTTATCAATTGGAGTTTCATTTCTCAATTGTTATTGTTAATAACTATGGCCCCCGTGTGCTTATGGTGTGCGGGGGCTTTTCTTTGACCACCTTAGGAAAAGATCTTTATTACTGATTAATTGTTTTTAAAAGTTCCAACGTCAATGGGGAGGGGCGGTGAGATTTATATACTTTCATATAGCCACCGTACACCATCTTGCCTCATTGTGTCTATAGTTTCCCTTACTATTATACAATGGGGGTAGCCCCCTATTTTGCACAACCGTGGTCGCTATAACCGTATAAACCATCTTCTCCATAGTGTTCCGTATGTTTCATTATCTCTTTGCACACACACAACGGGTTCAATATCGCATCTGTTTAATAAATAAAATTAACAATGTCCACAGATAAAAGCAAACAATATGTCTATCCCAAGGCGGTAAAGTCTGTAAAAAACAGTCAATTTCAGTTCCACAAGTACGCGGATCCTGTACATATAACCAAGAGGGCTCTGTGGCATCACACTGGATTCAGGGGACTTATGGCCCATATGTGGCCCTATCGTTATTTCCTTATAGTACATCGTGGGGATCAGTTTGACTTTGAATCCTTGATAGCACCCTGTTGTTTCAGTTTGATGCCCTACACACCCTACAATCCCAGCAGGTTTGATCACACCATAACCATTGGGTTCACCAGACAGGTGGACAGGAACAGGCAGGCCAAACGACTGTGGACTGAGGTGCTGGGTTGGGCAGGAGGGGAGTTCGTGTATTGATGGAAGAGTACATCAGATGTCGCAACACTGGTAGCACACTATGGGTCAATGAAGACCTGGACTATCAGCTGTTGAAGAGGTGTTGGACACAGAGCAATTCAGGATCTGTGACGGCAGGCAGGCTACCCTGTGATCCCAAGGACTGGCCCAAGCGGGTGCATCTGGCCTGGTTCATAATAGGACGTCCACCCAAAGGATATGTGCGTTGGCACAAGAATGGCGACAAGAATGATTTCCGCAAGGAGAACCTGGAGTGGAGACCGTTCGCCAAAGTGGCTGAATGGGGAAGGCAGGCTTCAAGATCACAGCGGAAGTTTGAACAGATCCAGGTGCCCCAGGCTTCAGTAAAGCCTTAGACTAACCCCAAACCAATGTGAACAGCACGAGATCCTGTTTGCTCTTGAATTCAAATACGACTTCATCCACGAATCCCATTGGATCTTGGTGATGATGTACTGGTACGCTGGTGTCTTCTGTGTATCTCATATCAACGAAGAAGGGTTGATCGCAGTATTGTCTACACCAATCTGACCTCTCATCAACGTCGTGTATGCACCAACAATCAAGCACTTTCTTCTTGTATGGGTATGTGTGTTGCATTATGATGTTAGACCCCCTTGTAAAGCCCTTAAAATTGGTTTAAACAGGCGATTATGACTGGAGTATTGCTTGATATTCTTCATACAACCAATCCAGGTGTTCGTACTCCCAGGGTTCGTAATTTAGGAATCGTTGTAGGTATTGTTCAAGTGTGAAACGGAACAAGGGTGTGGCGAACTTTAGATCTGGTAAGGCTTGTAAATTTTGTGTGTTGGGCCAGAAGTTTATATCAGGTTCCATACCACAACGATCAAATTGGTTATGGCGAAACACATAAGACCAATCATTCCTGCTTCCAATCTGGTCATTCTCTTTTCAAAATGATGCATATGATTGTTCATTAAAAGATCTATTTTAACTTCTAATTTTGTTATTCTCTCTGCTGTTGAATTCTTATTTGTCATAGTTGCTCATCGTCCATTTCCAATATTTCTTAAAAGGCCAGGTTATCCAACATATCACACAAGGACACTTGCATACTTTGTATCTGGCCATCTTCTGAATCCTTTATCATTAGTGTAAGTCCACCCAGGCAGATCCGTTGTAGACCTTTACTTTGCTTGTTGATGTGTTGAAGTACATATCACCTGTATCTAACTCGCTTGATGGATCACTACTCGCCGTGTGTAATTTCAATGAACCACCTAATTTTACTTTGTCTTTTGATGCGTCAACCCTTAAAACATCACTCACATCATCGCCGTGTACTCTGAAGTCAATGTCCAATTTACCTGGATTCACTTTGACCTGATCATCAATTCTAAGTTTTTCTGTTTCAGCACCATTGGCCGCCGCTGTTCCTGTGTTCAATGTCTTGAATTTGATACCACCACCGTTTGCTGTGCCTGAATGATCTTCTGTGGCATACAGATCAACTGTTGCTGATCCATAACTGAACACACTATTACCAGGCACATCAGTGCCTTGGAAACCAGCACCAAAGAATCTAAAGATGACATCATCTTCTTCCAAGTAAGTGTCTGCGGTGTAATCACCTGTGCCGCCTCCTGAATATCCTGTTGGTCTTGCTTTAGCGGCCCATAAGTTGTTGTATCCATTGACTGATGTGTTTCTCAATACAATACCTGGATACTCATATCGTCCTCTACCTTCAATTTGAACACCTGTATTGAATAACATAGTGGAGCCAGATGAATCAAATTCAGGTGCTCCAAAGTTCGCACCGTTGTGGGTGCCTTGTCCTCTATGATTGATTACAAGACCTGCGGCACTATGTTGTTCTATAACATTACTGTCAATTCTTATCTGACCCGTGCCATTTGGTGTTAATTTTATGTTTCCATTTGATGTTGTGACTAAATCTTGTCCATTTACATCTAAGTCACCACCAAGTTGTGGTGTTGTGTCTTCCACAACATTGTTTATTGATCCTGCTGATACTCTGGCATCTGCTCTGGCATTTGTGAAGTATAAGTTTGTACTACCTTCTGTAATCTCGTCTGTGTTATCTTTACCTGCCACTTGTGCATCCACATAAGTCTTGATCGCTTTCGCTGATGCTATTGTGGTGTCAGTTCCTACTACACCTGACAAGTCTGTGTCTAAAACACCTGATTTCAAGTTGTCTAATTCTAAATTTGTTATTGTGACTGAATCAGCGTCAATGGCCGCCTGTGTGTACGTCAACGCACCTGTTGAGCTGTTGTATGCCAATGATCCTGATGCTGATATACTTGCTCTTGCTCTTGCATCTGTGTAATATTGATTGGTTGAACCTTCTGGTACCACATCTGTATCAACCTGGTTTGTTCCTGTTCCAAAGTCAATCAATGTGTCATCTATACCATCTGTTTTCATTGTGACAGCACCTGAACTCACTGTGAAATGATCTGAGCTGAATGAAGCGATACCTTTGTTGCTGGCTGTTGCATCTTCTCCAGATATTGCACCAGAACTGATATCAATTCCTTCACCTGCTGTGATGTGTGCTCTCACTTCACTGGCACTTGGGCCTGTGTATGTAAAGACACCTGTTGAATTGTTGTATGCTAATGATCCATCTCCACCTGCATCTGTGACACTCATATCTGTCAATGATATACCTGTCGCATCTGCCATTACAAATTTTGATGATGTTGAATTGAATCTTAGAATTTTGTTATTTGCTACACCTGTGGTATCTACATCTGATAAACTATTGATTCCAGTTGCTAATGATACGGCACCTGAGCTTACTGAGAAATGATTTGTGTTAAAACTTGCGATACCTTTGTTGCTTGTTGTCGCATCTTCTCCAGCGATGGTGATCGTGTCTGTACCTGGTGTTCCTGTTGTGTCAATACCTTCGCCACCTGCTATCGTTAATACGTCAGTTGTTGAATCAACAACCACTGTGCCTGTGTCTGCGGCAACATTAGAAAATAGATTTTGTGTTCCTGTTTGAACTGTGATGTTAGTGACTGATCCTGTTGTTGTGACTGTTGTTGCCATATATTAACTCCTTGTGACCTGTGCTACCACAGTACAATTACCTTCTAATAATCTTCTTCTTGAACTATCACTTGAATCTACGTAAGCAAGGTCCCATTTGTGTGTTCCCACTGGTAAACTTGCTGTCTGTGTGTCAGTTAAACTGATGTTGAATTCACCTGCTGTGTTGTCTGTTTTTGTCACTGTGAACGTGGCCAAAACGTGATCACTTATAGCTTCTGTTCTAACTTGACTCGCAAAAGTGAAATTAGTTATGTTCGTAGAACCGTCCACATTCGCAGTCATATTGTTTTGGAATGTAGTTCCTTGTTCTATCGTTAAATTTAAAGTTCCTGCTGACATAGTTTTTCCTTGTATTTGTATTTAGTTTTCCTTATAAAAAAAGTATATTACGGTGCTTGAACAGTATAATCTACAGCAGTTGGGGCAGGGGCTAATGCTTGTCCTGTTCCCGCGGCTGATACAGAACCACCCATAGTTCCTTTAACTCTCCAACTCGTTGCATCACCGTGTATAAAACCGTGTAGATCATTTCTAACGGTTGGTCTGAATTGTTCTTTGTTTGTGATATTTGGATTAGTTTCAATTGATACACATTGTTTCGCCTTGGGTCCGTATGAGCCTGAAGCATTTACATCACCACCTGTGAATCCATTTATAATTTGTACGTGACCTTTGAAAGCACCTCCTCCATCAGCTGGAAATCTTAAGTTGTTGATACCAGTTAAACCTGAGGCCCAGGAGCTTGGTACTGACAATGTAGTATCATTTGTAAAACCTCCTGATAATCCATTTACACCACCTTCTGGTTGCATACTTTCACCTGAAACAGTTCTAAAGCCAACAATGATGTGATTCCATCCATTTGAATTCAATATTTGACCTCCTGATGATCCAAGAGTTAGATCGCCAAAAAATCCTTCAGTGGTACTTTGCTTTATTCCAAATCTTAATCTTTGAAGATGAGCACTACCACCTGATTCTGATCTATCCATCTTAAGATATAGGTAATAAGGATTTGGATCTGAATTTACAAAGTCTCCAGCTTCCCATAATATATCTGTTGCGGCTGGAAAGCTATCAATCATATCATATGTGCTTGGTGTGTACAACCACATACTGATAATCGTTCCTGTTGAGTCACTCGCAAATGGTGATCCTGTTGTTGTGATCAATCCATTTGTGGAACCACTTTTTACGATTAGATATGGCATTGAAACAGAAGTTGCCAATGTGTCATCTGTGTTAGAAACCGTGTATGTCAAGGTCGCTGTTTCTTCATCTGATACAGCTGACAAAGTGCCACAGTTATGAGATAGATGTTCACCTTGCATCAATTGATGACTTAGATAGTTTATTCCTCCCGCAACGGTTCCTCCTAAACCACCAGCAAATCCATCTGGACCACCTTGTGGCAAAGTATCTACAAGTTCTTGGTCAGCGGCTGTGAATGTTCCTGAATAAATGGATGAAGCCGCATTGGCACTTGAATCAAAGTAATCAAGAGTTCCAAATTCTGTCGTTGTCAGTGAAGTGTTCAATGAAACTTTTAATTTTATGTTTTCACTGTATTTTGATTTTAAAACTACCCTTGGATTTGGTAGTATGTTTCTGAAATTATCTATGGCACCCCAAGCTGTGGCATCAACGAATGTTTCACTCTGTATTGAATTCAAATCACTTCTATAACTCATTGCTGAGCTCTTGTCTTGTAATCTCAAAGTTGTCACTGTGCCTGAATTACTAATGTTGACTGTATCACCTTTGAATATTTGTTTGAATGTTGAAAAGTTTGTATTGATATCTATGTTGAAAGCAGTCCCGTGCGATGCTCTATACACATCTACCGTCATCGTGTCAGATGATGTTATTTCAGATGCAGGCAGATAGTTTATTGTGTTGTCTGCGTCCGCTAACCATTGATTCAATTCAGTTTTAAATCCTTGTACTACCATTGAATTCAAAGCGGATACTCCATTGTTGTTTAAACTAAATGAAGTTCCCACATAACTTGTGGTATTGCTGTATGCATCACCTTGGGTCACATTGATTTCTGAATTCGCAGTTGGTTTGAACACGATAGCATAGACTTCATTTGTTCCACCAGCGGCATCTGCCGTGTCTGTTATCTGTAGGCTTGAGAATATAGTTTTCAAAGTGTTTTCAACATAAGTGAAATCAGCTATTCCTGATACTTCTGACTCATCTGCCGCAACCACTGTGGTCACAGTTTGAGTTGAATTTGTTATTGGTAAAACTGGATCAGTTGTGACATCAATTGTTATCGTGTCAGCTGATATTTCTTCAAGATCTTGTCCTGATGTTAAAGTTGTTGGTACATAAGTGGCGTTGGTCAATGCAGTATTCAGTGTGGCTGAAGAATTTGTTGTTATGGTATCTCCAGTACCTGATGATTGTACTATTGAAGCATCTGGATAAGTCATCTGTCCCTTGTTCTTGTCATAAGTGACATTGGCAACGAAATTAACACCTGAGAAAGTAATTGTTGGTGATAAGGTAAATGTTCCAATGCTCTTGCCGTTGTTGTCAAATCCACTTGAATCTGTTTCTGTGAAACTTGGAGCGGATCCTGATTTTGCGAACGATAGAGAATTGTTTATGGTAGCATTCATTGTTGTTGGTTGACCATTTATCTTATCATCATTGAATGATGAATGTGTGTTCTTCATTGTGAGTGTCAATGTTTGATCTTGCAAGGCAAAAGCACCAGCGGTAGGACTTGACACCAATAATGGTTTGTATAGCATACCACTCAACACCGTGTTCAATGTTGAAACGGTAGAAGTTGTTATAACATCATTCGCTGGGTTAGATGTCACTATGCTCGTATCTGAATATGTTATACTTCCAAGCGACTTATCATAAGTCATCGTGGCAATATACGTGGCACCTGAGTCAGCATCATTGACTGAGAAGTCTCCAAGATCTTTTGTTGTGCCTGCTACAAATTCTGCTTCAGTGAAAGTAGGGTTTGCCGCTGAACTTGTCACTGTTGAATCTGATGTTCCAACGAAAGTGTGTTTTAAAACTTTCTTGACATTGGTCGTGGCTGAATGCACCGTACCTACTTGAAGGTCAGCTGTTATTGTTAATGTTATATCTTTATTATAATTGGTTGGTACTGTCAATTGTGCACCTGAAGTACAGGTTGTTAGATCAACCGTGGCACTTGAATTAGAATCAAAAACAACAACAACATTGGCACTTGATAAATTGTTTGTCACAGATGAAATACCATTTGCTCCTGCGTTGAATCCTGCAACACCAGTGATTGCCGCTGTGTCAACCCAAGAATAAGTCACTGTACCTCTCACATAAGGTGAGTGTTGTGTGTATGCTATTGGTATGTTGAGTGTTGCCATATTACGTCTCCGTGTATCCTGTTGCTAAACTTTCTGTGAAATCATAACCAAAGAAATAACCTTCATCTACCGTGTTCCATTTATTCTGATCATATCTCTGTGCCACCACTTCATAGACGAATGGTGATGTTTCAGTTATGCTTTTTATCTTGTAAATCTTTTCTTGTTGGTAAGGTTTTGTTGCAGGTGCAGTATCTTCAATCAATATAAATGCCTGTCCGTTGTAATCTGTCAAAGCAGATTTACCAGCATTGATGTCATTTAATCCTGTCACAGTACCTAATTGTAATTCAGTTATATCTTGTGTTCCTGTGAATGTATTTGTTATTGAAGTTTCAAATATTGTGTTGTTGACCACTGTCTGTTCGTGTGCATTGTATTCATTTGAACCAGTGAATCCATTTTCAATTAGAATCCTATAACCTTTGCTACCATCCATTTCAATAGCACCATCTATCGTGGCAGTTGTTGAACTGATGCTTAAAATTCTACCTGAATGTTTTTTGCCATTATCTTTTGTAGAATCAGCATATATCAAATCACCTGGTTTCATATAACTGTGATCCGCACCAGCTGTATATGTCACGAACTCATTTTTATGTCTTTCACTTTCAAGTAGATATCTTGAATGTCTCAATGCTTGATGTTTGTTTGTTATACCTGCCATAATAACTTCTTTAGATACCACAGGCATACCAGTATTCAATTGATCTCTTAATTCATCAAAGGCGACATCTTGTTTAAACATTTTTCTTTCATTGTTAAATTTAACGTACATCGTGTTGACTTCTGGTAAATGATTTCTACCTGAGAATTCTATGTTATGTACATTTGATTGATTCACGATCTTCACAGGATCAGTTAGTCTGTCTTGATATATGTTTAGGAAACCATTATGGAAGTAGAATTCACTGTGCATATTGTTCAATATCTTAGATAATGTTTCAAACTTGTCTTGGTCACTGTCTAACACACTATTGAAAGTGTATCTGTTCTGTGTAGATGTGGTACCATCAGTTGCTGTGACTGTTAATAAATCTTGACATCTCTGTGTGGCTTCATACAATTGATTGTTTATCTTTGCCGCTTGTTCATTACCACTTGATTGTCCTGTCCTATTGACATCAGCTATCATTTCACCCATACCAAATCTTTGATTGGTTATGTAATCTAATGCCACCAATGCAGTTGTTGAACTATGTGCGTCAGAACCCAATGTTGGATCTTCACCCGCACCAGCTGGTCCAGATGAGAAACTTGGAACTTTTATTCCTTCGTATATGAATGAAAATGTTGTTGTGTCATCTTCATCTTTGAATGTAGATGGTCTTGGATAACTCAATTGCACCAATGAAGTGTGTGGATATACAAGATTGTCTAACAGACCTGTTGAAGTGTCCTTGTGTACTGATGTGAAAATTGATTGTTCTTCACCTTGGTTGTATATGAATGATGTTGATGTTAAATCTGGATCATAACCTGTAGTTGATTCTCTCAATCTACAGATAGGTGAAAATACCGTATCAACAGATTCAGTTCTCACACAGGCCATTAATTTATATTCAGTTGTTGTGTTTGATGTGGGTCTTATCTTGATTCTTTTGGCCACTTCCTTGACATACCTACCAGGTCCCCAGAATGATATGAATAAGACATTGGTTGTATCTGGGGCATTGAATATATGTCCACCTGTCCCCATTGGTGACGTAGCGAAATTAAGAGTGATGCCACTGTGAACATAACTGGCATACAATGGAGCACTGGTATCATTTCTTAGTTTACCACCTGTCCATATTTCTTTGTAGGCTTCAGATAATGTTGTAGCAGTCACATTGCCAAAAGTGAAATAATCTGCTTCTACAAGAGCAAACAATCTTGAATCTGTTGATGGAGCAGAACTTCCACCCTTACTAAAACTTTTAGTCAACGCCAAATCAAAATCAAGACCATTGGCACCTGTGGCTCCAAAAGCCTGTGTCATATTTGTGTTGTCTATGTTGAGTTGGAACGCCGTTGAAGTTATGTTTGATGTATTACCACCAATCGCCAAACCAAACCAAGTTAGTTCATAGTCTTTCATACCAGACATTGTCAATCCACTTAACTGGGCCTGTGTTGATGATCCAGCTGTATGGAACAAGAAATCAGTGTTAAATTTAACATCCAATGCTCCTGTTAATGCTGAACTTTCTGGTGCTCTGATATATGATCCCATTATGCAACCTCTTTAATTAATATTCTACCACCAGCGGCTAAATTTGCCACTGTTCTGTAGTAAAGAATTCTTGGTGTTGAACTTGTAGGTGTTATCGTCAATGTCGCACTTTCCGTTTTAGAATTTTCAACACCTGTTGAGTATTCTGTTGTTCCATCTGTGGTCATATAGAAACCATTTCCTGATCCTAAACTACTACAAACGAAATTATATGTTGCACCTTCGTACAACAATAAATCTGGTCTTGCTAATCCATCCATATGTAAGCAGGTTGTCGCATAAGCAGAAGAAGTATTTGAAAAACCTGAACCACCTGCATTGGCGGCATTCTTCCACCATCTAAATGGTGTTTGACTTGCTCTGTTATCTGTCGCCAACGTGACTGTGAATGTCCCAGCGGTTGGTAGTATCCAGGTTGATTGATCTTCTGCCACACCATATGGATTTGATGATGAAGTTATGTATAGTCCTATATCATTTGCGGCATCATTAAGATGAACAGATACAAATTTGTCTGCGTCTGAATTGTACTTCAAAATATGGTTATTAGTTAAAGTTGCTGACACATCTGCCAGTCCTTGCAGGAAGCCACCTTTTTGTACGATTGAATCTTGTAAATTAGTTGTTCCTGTTTTGAATGGACTTATGTCAATGTCTTTGGATCTGCTACCAAATTTATTAGCTGAAGCACCCCAACTTGAACTTGTTGTAGTTGTTTGTTCTTTTAATTCTATACCTGCAAGTTCTACTATGCTTGGATCAGTTGGATCTTGTAAAGGAACACCATTGATGATCGTGTGATTTAATATGTTTGATTTGATACCATTGCAATCACCTTCACTGATTAAAATTTTGTAATTCTTATAATTGATTATGTCTTTACTGACTGATCCAGCAAATGGAGCCGTTTCACTTACAGTCTCTTCATCTATGATAACACCTTTGGTCAACACCGTTCCATAAACGATTGGTATCTTTACAGATGTGGTATCAGATGCCCCACCTGTGTAGAATTGTTTGTCTGACAAGTCACCAGCTACGATATTACTGTCTTTGGATTTTATTGCATTCTTAGAACTGGTAGCAGATGTCTTTATAGAATTAAATGGATCTCTTGTAGTTGCCATTATTTGTCATCCTTGTGTGTTGCTCCAGGTGTTCCTGCTTTGAACTGTCCCATAAATGGTAAAGGTGATCCATTGTTTGAAGGATCCCATCTCAGTCTACAGGCTCTGGCTGTTTTATTACAATAGTCTTTTGTTTCATCTGTGGTTGTTGCATTTGTTCTGTCAAAGTAATTTGTGAATGTTGCTTGATTGCTTTGGTTGTTTGTTTGTCCATATGGACAACCACCATTGTCAATTGATGTATAAACGAAAGCACCACCTACATAACTTCTATATCTCAAACTACATAGACCAGTTGGCATTTTCCTATTTGTTGTTGTTCTTTGTTCAATACCCAATGCTGGCGTTAATTCTAATTCTAAAAAGTTTCCAGTTGTGTCTAATATACCATTCACGAAATATCTACTCAACACACCACTCTGTAAAACCGCAGTATGCTTGGCGGCTTTCTGTGCCGCTGTGCCTGAACTCTGATCACTGGTCATTGTCCAATCACTGTCTGCATTGTAATCGTGTAAGGTCAAGAATCTTTCTATCTTGATACCTCTCATTGGAAAGGGTGGTAAGTGTCCTAATCCTGTCCAACTTGTTTGTAAAGCCGCGACAGGTGATAATGCATCAAATGTTTCTCTGTTAATTTTTAAAACTGGTCTTGAGGGTTGTGCACCAAGTTCACTTGATACTCCTTCTATGTTCATAGCACAATGAGTGAATGTTTGTCCATTCATTGAAATGTTTGATCCATCTGATTTTCTATGTGGTGTCAGGAAAGCTGTTGTAGAGACAGCTGAAAAGAATCTTGGAGTGATTGTAGAAAAATCAAATTTGTATAACTCTATAGGAGTATATTCATTTATGTTTTTACAATCATTTAGAAAGTTTGGCATTATTGATCCTCTACAAGCACCGCCGTAAATGTATGAAGTATAGGACCTGATCTTTGTTCATTGAATTCTTTGATGTAGTAATTTCTTGTTGTCCCATCAGTTGGGAGCGTGGGTGCAGTTATTGTCTGTCCTTTGCTGTAAAATTCATACCATTCTCTCAACAGGTTGGCATCTGTTGTGTTTAAGTTCTCGTGAACTATCGTGTAAATTCTTCTCAAGTTATCTGGACCATCTGGGATCCTTTGTGAGAAGCCATCACTGAATTCTAATATTTCCATTCTGATCTCTGTGTCTACAGTTGAGTTGATACTTGGACCAACTGATATCACATTTGAATTAGTGTCAGTGGGTGATGGATGTACCGTTGATGCTGTGTTAGCCATTATGCGAATCTTCCTTGTGTTGACATTATTCTAATACTTTCTTCTAAAACTTTACCAGCCATTCTATTTAAATCATTTTGTGTGACTGATCCAGTTGTCTGTGTTCCTAAATTTCCTGTGATGTTAAAATTAAACACAGGAGAAAGACCTGCTGAACTTTTTGACATAGGTGTTATTGTTGCTGGTCCTTGTACGAGCTCTGGACCTTTTTCTCCAGTGATACCAAATTGTCCTCTTTCTATCGTACCACCTTTGGCAAAGAAGCCTCCAAATAAACTGCCAGCCACAGAACTTATCATACTACCAATTCCTCCGCTTTTTGAACGTCCTCCACCTATACCGCCACCTGGGGTAAAGATACCTCCAATTTGGCTTGATATAACTTGGGCACCTAAATCAATAATTGCATCTTTGAAACTCTTTGTACCTTTTAGCACACCTGATATATTGCTTGATACAGAACTTTCCATTCTGTTGAATGATCCTGAAACTTGTGATGTTGCTCTTTGTACTGGATCAACCAATACGTGATTCAGATTGCTGTCACTGAATTCTGTCTGCATTACACCAATCGTGCCTTGGCTCATTGATCTTGTTGCTGATATACTGTCTCTTTCCATTCTATGGAATTCACTCACTACAGAATCAACCATATCAGGGACAATTGAATTTCCTACTACCTCATCATCTGTTTCACTGAACCAACCTGTGACTCCTTCATACAAACCTTTCGCAGAGTCAACGGCTTCATTTTTCATTTCAGTGAACTTGCCTGAGACTTTGTTTTTAAATTCTACTATGCTGTTTCCAACTTCTACCAACGTGTTCTTCATTGATATGAAAGCATCTATCGTTGATGTCACTATGTCTACCACTAATCTAATGGCATCAAATAACAAACCAAATGCATCTATCACAAGGTTCAAACCTTGTCCTAATAGTCTACCCATTGCTCCAAGTAGGTCTTCATTCTCACCTATGAATTCTGTCAATCCACCTGTGGCATCCGCAAGTCCATCTAAGAATCCACCTTTTCCTTTTCCACCAAAGGCCACTGCCGCTTTCTTTAGGGCATCTCCAAAGTTGGAGAATCTTGTTGATAATGATTGTAGGGCTATCTCTGTGGCACCACCAAATCTCTCATCAAAGCCTTGGAATAAAGCATCTCTGATCTTTTTGGCACCTTCAGCCGTCTTACCCAAATTAGAAACTTCTAATCTGGTAATACCTAATTTTTCATTCAACACGTCAAATACAGGTAGACCTCTATCTTGTAATCTTTGTAGTTCTTCAAGACCCAAACCACCCTGCATCGTTCTGGTAAACAAATCAATTGATGATTGGAAAGCACCAACCTTGTCAGTTGATACGGAAGCCGCATCTGAGAAACTTAATAATAGTTCTTCAGTTGGTTCAATACCTGCACCTTTTAATTGTGTGAATGCTGATGTGATTAAGTCAATGTCTAAGGGTAGTTTACCTGCAACATCTTTGACTCTTTCAAAAGCCGCTGTACCTTCATCTACAGATCCAAAAACCGCGTTCAACGCCAATTGTAGATCTTCAAACTCAGCTGATGTCTGTGCTACTTCTTTAATTAATAAACCTATACCAAGTCCAGCAATAGCACCTTTGACTCTTGAAAAAGCCAATGCACCTGCTGTACCAGTGTTGCCAAAACTCTTGTTGACACCACCTAAATTTGTTTTGAGTTTATTAACGGAATTTACAGCACCTGAACTATCAACCGTTATCTTAAGATTTACTACTTCCGTGGTCATTTTCTCTTATCCTTTTTCATCTGTTTCTCCTGCTGTTTGTGTGCAGTTAAAACATACTCTCTATCCATTTCTTGGACGATAGCAATGAATTCTTCTTGATCCTTTATGCCAACCCATTTGCAATAATGCAAAATTGAAGAAAATGGAATAAATCCAACTACTCCACTTGTATTTAACCTGTCATTGGACAAAGAGTTATAAGCATTAACATATATGTCCAAATGTTTTGGATACGTAGGTGCTTTATTTTGAATGGCTGGTATATTAGAATAAGGCCCCCACTCTGCCATCCATTTAGTGAGTGAGGTTAGGACTTTTTTTTGTTGTCTACTACTTTTTTAATTTCAGTTGCTATCTTTAAAGATTCTGCATCTATGAAGCTTCTGAATTGTTCATAGTTGGTCAACATCTCTTTGGCTTTGTCTTGACTGTATCCACAAGTCTGTCCTCTGTCTTCAACATTTTCCCAATCTAATAAGATAGTGTGGGCTTTGATTTCAGATTCAATATCTACCACTTGTTTTGCTGTGAGTTTGTCTAAACCTCCACCTTGAAGTTCATTCATTTTGAACATCTCAAGAGTTTTGTTTTTAAAGGCTATGTTGTTTGCTGGAGCAATGAAGAATTTTGCATTTTGGTGCTCCACCCATCGTGCATTTGTTTTTGGATCCGTAGATCCATATTGTTTTGTAAAATCCATACTTCTATACCTCGTTTGTTAGACAAGTATTTATATAGGATTTTAAGTGTAAAATTTTAAGATTCGTTTTTCACTAATTGAACAGTGAAAGTGTCTGAACCAACTGTTGTCTTAACAGCTTGGAATTCAAGTTCCATTAACACATCTTCATCATTACCACCTGCTAAAACTTGAGCTGATGTGATGATAACTTCTGGAAGATAGAATCTGTAATTGTCTGTTGAATTACCAATTTGAAAACAGATACCAAATTTAGTTGTGTTGATGTAGTTGTTGAATAATGTTTGTGAATCTGCGTGGTTGGCATACACGGTTAAAGAACCTGTTGCAACAAATCTACCTGAACCAATACCTGCCAAATCAGTTGTACCAATTTGTGTCTGTGCTCTTAGACCATTATCAAAGTTTAATGAGAAAGCAGTTGGAACCACTCCAGTTAAATCATCATATCCTCCATTTGTCACTGATGCCGCATCATCATTGAATTTAATCACTGTGTTTGAATCCACAGTTGAAAATGGTTGTGTAGTTGTTGCCGCCACTGGTGATGTTAAAGTTTGACTTCCTGTCATAGCATTTACTTTAGAACCTACAAAACTCACAGTACCTGTCACGAATGAACCTGACTCACCTGTTAGCTCTAATGAAGCTGGAACCATACCTTGGTATAGTTGGTAGAAATCGCTTGTTCCATCTGTTGTTTTCTTTTCAATTGCAAAACTTGTTTGTGTTGTTCCATTAATAAACGAAGTGTTGTCTGCCATAAGATCTACGTCTGGGGCTTTTGAACTACCTGTTCCTAACACAGCACAAATGAATGCATCAAATGGACCATCTGCTGAGAATTCAAATTCAATGTCACCTTCTGCTTGTGATGATACTTTGTTTAAATCAGATACATTTCTTGTTGCATCAATCTCTTCTGAAGAGATAGTTGATACAGCGGCAACAATACTTTCAGATGTTGCTCTAATTGGAACTTTGCTATCTGTTCTTCCACCTGCTAAAGCAGATTCTTTTTGTATTATCAGTTGTGTTAAACTTGCACTTGGTATTCCCATTGTTTTGTTCTCCTATTAATATTTATGATTGATGCCTGAAATACGGAATGTCTAAATTGATCTGATAGAAGTTATCTGTGTCCTGACTACCCGCTGATTCACCAACCACGGTCATACTACAAGCTCTTGTTGTAATATCACCAAAATTTACTATATGATATATTGTTCTAATTGATTCTGCTATGACTCTTGCTCTCTGCGTTCCTGTACCTGTTTTAACAAATACCTGTACACTTATGATACCTTCTTGTCTTGAGAATTTTGAGCCTAATTCTGCTTGAGTAGAATTATTGGTTAAAATTGTTAAGCTCACCCACTCGTCTAATTGTTCAGCTGTGTTTACGATATTACCAGCATTGTCAACCAATCCAAGTACATTATCAAATTGAATATACACTCCTGATAGGTTGTCAACTAATCGCTGTTCAATGCTGGATCTCTCTGCTTGAAAGGTCATCTATTTCACTGCCTTTCTGACGATTGAGTCTGCTCTAGTTCTTAGACTTTGAACAGTCTGTGCCGCCATTTTTCTTGGTCTTATTTTTGAGGATCCGTTTTCCACGAACCCTGCATAGGGTGTATCATTTTTTATTTCTGATACACGACCAAACTTTGCACTTCTTGAATTCCAACCTCTTTGTAGTTTACCTGTTCTAACAGGTGTCTTGGATTTCACAGTTTGTTGTCCTTCAACTGTGAAACCTTCTTGTACTTGATTCATTATACGATCAATTCTTTTCAATGCTTGTGGTATTGTCAAAGCCATATTATCTTTCCCTTATGTGCAATTTATATAAAGCTGTCACAGGATCTCTTTCAACTTTGGTCACTTCATAATCTGAATCTTCAAAATTTACTCTGTCTTGTGGTTTTGGTGTTAATGATAAATCTTTACCAGGAATCAACATCTGTCTATCAGTTGTCTGTGCCAATCCTGCATTTATGTTCTCTTGTTCAAATTTTGTTATCAATGCTGTCAATGTTGTTGAACTTGTTGTCTCAGTTGTTGTACCTGTTGAGGCATTGTATCCACCTGATGAAACCTGAGTGTACGTGACTGAAATAGGTATATCACCTAAAGCACTAAAGGCACTATTTGTTGCTGATTGTATAGCAGACCTTAATCCCATTGGACTAACTCCTTACTAATCTATTTTGACCTATGCCGCCTGATCCTGCGTTTAGACTTGGAATGTAATCTCCATATTTTCTTAATATTGAATAAACACTTGATCTGATAACACCTTTTGATAATCTTGAACTTTGATCCATTGTCAAACTGATACCTTGTACCATTAGTTGTTTGAAGCCAGCAGTATCATCATCAGCAGTTGTGTCTTCTGCTGAAAGTAATCTTGCAAATTCTGATGTGGCATCTTTTACAAATTGTGGTATCGTTGTTTCATCAAGGTTTTCAAATGTTCCATAAGCATATTTTCCATCTTTCACAACACCTGATCTTGGCCAATGTAATGCTTGATTTGAATTTCTTTTATAACCTAAAAATACGAAATGTTCATCAATCAATCTTGTTGCCATAGCAAGAAGTCTTTCTTTCTTGCCATCGTGTAATGCTGACCAAACTTGATCTGCTTCTTCTCTGATTGAATCGTGATAGGTATTTGCCTCAGCTACTGTGGCATATGAGTTTGAATTTGTTGCACCTGGTGTCGTGATTAATGTTAAAGCCATATAATGTGATCCTCACTTGTATTTAGTGATTATAGAGAAAACAAGGGCCATAAAGGCCCTTGTTTAATGGTATATCTATAATGTAAAATTATAGAGATCCGTTGTCAGATAAGTCAACAGTCATCTTAGCAAGACCTTCGCTGTTCATAACAGCCAAAGCAGTATGCTGAGCTACTCTTGTCACTCTGCCTAAGTATTTTTCAGATTCACCTAAATCTACAACTTCTAAGCCAGCTGGAGTTCCCTCTGGGTATAGCATTGTGATTCCAGTGTTTCCACCTTTTTCAAAACAGCCAGCATATATTTCGTGCTTGTCTGTTGTGTGAACTGTGATGTGATCATTTCTGAAAATTGGCACACCTTGATATGAAAGAACATTTCTGTTCGTCACAGGTGTAGTCACATAGTTAAAACCAGCCCCAGATGCTCTCATTCTTGAAGTAAATTTGTTCAAGATTGTTCCATTCATCATAATGAATTCTGGATCAGCCGCTGTGATTGAGTTTAAAAGTTGATCTAAAACATCAGCTATATCATCACCACCAGCAGATGGTGTTAGCTCGTTTTTGCCGTGTAGTTCGCCATCAGCATCAGCATAGAAATCATCTAAGCCTCTGAAACCTGATGCGTCACCGTTATCAGTTCCTTTAACAACTTGTTTGTAGACTTTTCTTGCGATATCTCTTGCTTTCGCTTGAATTGCCACAGCCATTAGGTCAACACCATTTGCTGATGCACCAGCATTAGATACTGTACCAATATTTGCCAAACCAGCTATTGATTTGATATTGTAGTTTCTGAATGCAGTTGTTAATTGGTTGATTGAGTTTCCAGTGTCTAAATCGCCACCGTCTGCCACGAAAGCAGTTAAGTTTTGATCTGAGTTCTCTTGGACACCAATTGATGAACCTTTAATTGCTGTAAAAGGTACGAACTCATAAAACGATGCCGCTTCTTGAATTGCATCCGCTATTCCTGGGTATATAGGATTACGGAAAAATTCATTAGAAACAACCGCGTTAAGTGATTGTGTTAAGTAAGCCATAATTATTTTCCTCCTTATTATGTCTTGTAGTTAATAAACATAACAGATCGTCTGTCCTATAATATCACGGATATTATGTTGATATTTAGTTCTTTCTTTTCAAACCTTGGTTAATCATTTCAAGGCCTGTCATTTTTCTCGCTGGTTGTTGAACAGGAGTCTTTTGTCCTCTTGCTCCAGCACCAGTTGATTCTTCAAACAAATGTCCTGCCGTCTTTTGTAATTTGTTGACCCATTGTTCAATTGTCAAAGGCTCACCTTGTGAGTTATAAACGATCTCACCATTTGGATCTTTGGCAACAGCTTTACCATCTTCTAAAACGAAGGCAGTCTTTGCTCTTAAAAGAACATCTTCCATAGCTGTTGATCTTACATTGTACTTGGTTGCATTTGATTGGACTTCATTGTCAATCAAGACAGTTGATAATTTTTGATTTGTTGATGTGTATTGATTGTTCAACTCTTCTAACTTCTTCTCATAGTCTGCTTTCATTTCAGCAGTTCTTTTTGATAGAGTTTGTTCAACATCAGTTTCTGGTATTGAACCTTTTGCTTTATCTTTTGAATATTGATTTTTCAATCTGTCATATTCATCTTTGTCAAAATAGTTCATCTGTTTTCTTAGATCTTCTAATTCAGAATTTAGTTTTCTATTGTTGGTTCTGAATTCATCTAACTTCGCTGATGGTACAGCATTTTTGATGTTTAACTTATAACCATCTTCTTGCTGTTCATAAAATGAATGTAAAGATTCAGGTATTGATTCTAATGAATCAACAAATAATGTTAAAGGTTGAGTTGATTGTTCGTTTGATTGTTCGTTTGATTGTGTGTTGTTTGCTTCTTCTGTAGACATACGAGTCCTCCTGTTGTTAAGCACGGTTAACTTTTATTATAGTAGTATTTAGTATCAATCGCTATCTTTTTTTCAAGTTGTTTCTTATGTCAGTTAGCAATTGATGATCTTGTTGTATCAACACTGGTATTGGAGTTGAATGTCTTCCAAACTTTGGATGTGAATACAAGAATTCTTCTTTGGGTCTATCTTCGTTGAACTGTTTCATCAACTTGTTCAACTTGTAGGCACTTGCATTTGGTAGTTTATAAACACGGGCAACATAGTCACCCAACTCTTTTAGTTCACCTGTCCATTCACAAATGTCTATCTTTTGTTTTTGCCAGTATGCTTTAGACCAAGGACATACTGAAACAATAGATGCAAAGTAGTCAGACCAATTAACCTCGTCTGCCACCTTTTTTGCCGCCTCTTTTGCCGCCTTTTTTCTTTTTCTTTTTAGTCATTGCCATTGTCATCTCCTCCGTTGAAGTAGCTGTCCATTTCTGGATGCACTTGTTTGATCTCTTCGTCTGTGTATCCTTGTTCAATCATCTCTCTCATATGACTTACCAATGAGTCTTTGCTCTGCATTGGTGGATGTGGTTGACTTAGATCCTTAGGCTGTGATGGTTGCTCCACTGTTCCTTTCAGCCCT
>Ga0181393_1000244_pt1 | contig 20490 bp, 25 predicted proteins | sample 16SPOviralmetaG_FD_130122 | JGI IMG/M metagenome (GOLD analysis project Ga0181393, IMG submission 130122) | Marine viral communities from the oligotrophic San Pedro Time Series (SPOT) site, San Pedro Channel, CA, USA - 16 SPOT_SRF_2010-10-21 | ecosystem: Environmental > Aquatic > Marine > Strait...
CACGTCATTTACCAGAGTATCATATAATATAGTATGGCCTAAACGTGTTGGACCTTCATTTCTAATTGCCTTGAATAGTGGGTCTTTTTCCATCATTTCTTCACACCATTCCCAAGTATTATCCTTATCACTAAAATCATCAGCCACACAAATTTCTACTTCATGGTTACCTTGATTTTTACGGATTGAATCGTATGACCATTTAAGATATTTAAGATTATTTCTTGAGGGTTGTATTAAAGATATCTTCATGAAAATATTTTTTATAATTTATTTTTGATGTTTGAGAACATTTACTATAAAACTCTTTATCTTTTTCCATTAAGATAAGTAATTCTTTTGCTTTTTCCAAATCCCCTAATTGAATTGTTAAATCCGGGTGGCATATTTCTTGAGTATCTAAACCTGAATACCCAATACAGGGTATACCTAAATAAGCACAATTTAAAGCAAATGTGCCTGCAGCATGAGTTCTCATTAAATGAATTCCATATTTAAATTGGTTTAAAGTTTTTATCCAATTTACCCAATTCATGTAAGGTAAATGATTTAAATTAGGCATTTGTTCCTCATTTTCTATTTTCCTACCCATTGTAGGAACATATGTTTTACATTCTAATTCTTGAGCAACAATATAAGAATCAAATCCTCCATACCAACTACAAAAATTACCTCCTATCATTATATTATTTCTTTCTACTTGAGGTAAATCTTTAATTAAATCTTCAATCATTAATGTAGGCATTAATCTGCATTCTTTATTAACTAAACCCTTATAATATTTTTTATCCGATTCATTATGAACATATAAAAAATCCATTTCTGTTAATATATTATAAAACCATATTTGTTGGTTTAAGGGATAATCCTGAAAATACCAATGAGGACCTTCTTGCATATATGCAATTTTACTACAACATTTACGAAGATTTTCTACTAAGGGATATTTTAATAATACATCAATATTTTTTTTAGGAATAGTTACTATACCTAAATCAAATTTTTCATTAGTTGGAATTTGATTAATTGGAAAATGAATAGCATCTAAAACACACATCCAAGCTGAGTCATTTCTCATACCCTCAAAATTTCTAGGAATTTTACCACTCCATCCTCCTTCTGTAAACCAGGCTATTTTCATTCAATTAATTTTTTAAATTCTGTTGCTGTCATTTTTTCTGCTGTTAATGAAGAGTGTTCTTCTTGAAGATTATCCCTAGGATCTAATGTAATATCATTAAAAATAAAAACAAGGTCTTTGTACACTTTAGTGTAAGGTAACTCTCTTTTACTCACAAGTGTTTCATTTAATTTTTCACCTGGTCTTAATCCTATAATATCTATTTTATCAGATATTGCCTTAGCTAAATCTAACATGTTTACTGTTTTCATTATATTAGATAATATAAAAGGTTTTTCCATTGTTTCAGCAAATTTATATGCATCATAAATTAACTTAGCTGATGCTTCTTTAAAAAACATTAACCTATTCATTTTAGGTGAAGTTAATTTGAGTGGATTGTTTTGTTTTTTTAAATTTTTCCAAAAAGGAATTACAGAACCATTACTATTAGCAATATTAGCAAATCGAGTACAAACAAATTTAGTTTTTAAATTGTGGTGTTCCATAAACATTTTTTCCATAATTTTTTTAGTATAACCATATGTGTTATCAGGTTCACATGCTTTATCCGTACTTACCCCTACAGTAATGGGGACCTGGGCTCTTATGCTTGCTCTAATAATATTAAGACTTCCTCTAATATTTGTTTCAATAGCACTTGTGGGATTTTCTTCTGCTAAATTCACATGTTTTAGGGCAGCTGAGTGTATTACTATATCAGGATTTATACTTTCAAATATATTTATTAAATTATCTAAATTAAGAATATCACTAATATAGTTTTTAACCTCGGGAAAATTATTTTTTAAATTAGATATTTGAGATTCATTTCTACTTATATTATAAAATTTAAACTTTTTATAATATTTTTGGATAAAAGCTGTTCCTACAGTTCCTGATCCTCCTGTTATTATTACTTTTTTCATATTAACTTCTATATGCCATTAAATTTTGATAATCTACTTTTAATTTAGGATAAAATTTAGGTTCAATAAATCTAAATATATCCTGATCTTGGGATCCTTGAGGATAATTAGGTGGGTTTGATTTTAAGTAATCATGATACTCCGCCATAGTAACTCCATGAGGTAAAGCATATTTAATAGCTTCCTCAAATATTTTTTTTATAAATGTTGTTTTACCTATATATACTCCACTATTTAAATATCTTTTATTTCCTTTATTAATTTGATCCACAATTTTTTTAACTTTAGGCATACATTTATACCCATCTGTAGAATGGGTTGACATAAATAAAGCATCACAATTAAATGATTCAAATATATCTATTACTTTTTGAGGGTGATCTACAAATATAACATCTATAGCATCACAAAACATAAAATATTTTGTATTACATCTGCCTGAATTTAGGTAATTTAAAACCATTTCAAATTTAAAAGTATTTCTCCAAGGAAGTCTATTATCTTTTAATATTACTAAATTTTTAATTCCTAAATAATCCAAACTACTTTCCAGGATGGAAGTATCCTCATATCCCTTTAAATTAGGGATTATTCTATCTTCCATACTACCCTCATTCCTACATGTTAAGATAGTAAGATCATCAGGTTTTGTAAAAATATTTTTATACATACCACTTGCTATCATATTTTCAAATAAGCTTTTAACGTGGTGTCTATCATGTACTACTGGTTGATTAATCATAGTTCTAAATTTGATATACTTGTTCTTCCAGAGCCTCCTAAATGTGTAAGTTTAAAATTTAAATTCTTATTAGAATGAAATCCAGAAGTCCAAGAAGAACTTAATTTATTTCTTTCTTTAATAAAAGAATCTAAAGTAAAATTATTAATTCTTGGGTGATTGGGGTCACCACCTTCTATTAGTACTTTTGCCCCTTTTTTCATATTTTTATTTATAAATTTATTATCTATAAGTATTTTAGTTAAGATTTCCCAAGTATTATCCATATCTATTATTAATAAATCAAAGTTAAAAGGTTTATTTACCCATTTTTCAAAAACATTACCCTCTATAAAATTGACATATTTATTAAGTCCTCTACTTTTTATATTCTCTCTTGAATCACTTTTTACCCCTGATAATTCATAAGAAGATTCACCTATTATATCATAGCTGTGTATTTTACCTTTAGAATTTATTTCTTTGAGTGCTAAACTTGCAGCTACTGTAAGAGCTCCTGATCCATGACCTAATTCTACTATAGTAGTAGGTTTCCACTCTTTTACTTTTTGATAAACTATTTGTTCAATAGCTTGATATCTATGCATATTAACAAAATCTATACTACTCATATTTTTTTATACATTTAATAACATAATCTAATTGTCCATTTTTATCTAAATTTTCATGGAAGGGAATACTAACTGTTTGTATTGATTCTTTTTCTGAGATTGGAAAAGAAGATTTATTTGAAAAATTATTATAAATAGGATTTAAATGTAAAGCATCATAATGAATACCACATGTAATACCTTTCCCCCCCATATAATTAATAAATTTTTTATTATCATCTACTTTTATTCTGTACAAATGATCACTTGTATTATTATACCCTAATTCGTTATTGTAAGTATTTCTAATCTTTTTTAGTTTTCTTTTTTTATAATCTAATAATTTTAAATTTTCATTAGCAATATAGCATTGAATAGAATTCATATACATTTTAAAACCAGGAAATTTAATTTTTCTATCCCAATTATTAAAAGAATAAGACATCCCATTCATTGTTGCCTCTTTAAACCATTTAATTTTTTCCTTATCATTAGAAACAATAATGCCCCCATCACTACTGCCTACAGGTTTAGTTGGATAAAAACTAAATATCATTAAGTCTTCATCATTAGCTTCTTTTTCAAATTGATTTAAATTTACTTTTTGAGCTGAATCTATAATTTTATAATCTTTAAATCTATGTAAAATATAAGAATCCCCTACCCATTCAGTATCATCCGTAAAATCTATTTTATTTCTTGAAGTTAAAATTGCATTACATACTACCGGAGGTATCATACTAGGGACTTTTACTGTAGTATTTTTATTTAACATAGCTAAAAATATAGCATTAGTAGCATTATTTACTGTGCATGAATATTTAGCTCCTACATAGTCTCTAAAATTAGATTCAAATTCTTCTACTATATCACCATGTATAAAATGATTAAAGTTTGAAGTATCAATATTATAATTTGGTATGTTAAATAAATTAATCATTTAATATTTTTTTCATTTTTGAAATATTTAAAGATGAATTTTTACCCATTTTTACATTTTTTACATCTTTTAAAAATATTTTTTGAATTTTAGGATTATCAGATTTAATAAATTCATAGGGTGATTTAGACTCTCCTCCTACATTTATAATACCGGTTTCATTTAAAAGATTTAATATTATACCAGCAGCTTTATCCATGTAAATATAAGATTTTGTTATATCAGCTAAGGCTTTAGGATGTGGAAATGGTTTTTGGCATAAAGCCATCCTTAATATTAATGAATTTTTATATAATTTTACAGCACATTCCCCTCCTAATTTTGACCAAGCATACTCATTTACAGGTAGCAAAGCATCTTTTTCGGAATAATTTCCATTAACGCAGGGATAAACATAATCAGTTGAAATATAAATTAATTTAACATTATACTTTAAACAAGATAAAACAACATTTGAAGTCCCTATTATGTTAGATTTAATACTAATATCAGGGTAATTTATATGTTTATCCATTGGTCTAGTTAATGCTCCTGTATGAATAAAAATATTAGGTTTAAGATTAGACATAAAAGTATCTAATTGAATAGGATTAGTCACATCTAAGTATTTTTTGGATAAAGGATAAAGTTTATTATCCTTATTAGCTTTAATAATTTCCCTAGCTAAACTACCTTCTCCTCCTGATATGATAATTTTTTTCATGAAAAATCTAAATTGTTATTAAATTTAGCTTTTACAAATTCTTTAGTTTTATCTTCTTCACTTAATTTAGACCAATACATAACCCCCAAAGTTTTTCTATCTAGTCCTTTTGTGATTTCGGGAAAACCATGCCATGAATTTTCAGTACATTTAAATATGTTAAGTCTATTAAATTTATAAGGTAATCTCATATGATTAGTACCATCATGAAGTAAACAATCAAAAGATGAATCATATTCTTCTGAAATACAAAGTATAGCACTATATTCTCTTTTCCAATCTTCGTGTCTACCATGTATAGCAGCGTCCACGTGCATACCTAAAAACCCTCCTTCACCCTTAGAATTAGGGGTTAACATCATTCCTCCTCCATAATGAGATATATCTGGAAAAGTATTATTAGTTAAATTATTAAAAACTTTATCAGGGTTAAAATAGGTAGCAATATAGTCTAAGGCTAATTGAGCTGATAACGGAACATTTTCTCTTCCTAATTTAGAACAGTATTGAATTTGTCCATCTCCTTTTCCATATTTTACCCAATCACCTACTTCGTTAAAACTTTCTGCTGCTGCCCTTACTAATGAATCAGAAGGTATAAAATTATCTATAGATATTGCCGGGATTGTAAAATTATGCTTAATTATTTTCATTTTGTTTTAATTTTTTAAAAATTTTAAAATTATTTATATAATCCTTTGGATCGTATTTCATATTTGATAGAACTAGTAATACTGTATCTTCTGATAGATATATTTGCTCATCCCAAATCATTTCCGGAATATACAAAGCCTGTTGTGGGGACTCAAGTAAATATTTTTTTTCTTTTGATCCATCATTAACTAAAACTTCTACTTTACCATGAACACAAATTAAAACTTGTTTAGTTTTATAATGAGCATGTTTTCCTCTATCATCCTGATTTTTAACCCCATAAACATAAAAAATCCTTTTAATAGGAAAAGGTATATCATAGTTAGACTCAATAGGAACTAAATTCCCATCAGGTTCAACCATAGTACGAGTATTAAAAAATTTAACATCTTCTAAAGTTATTTGTTTTCTGCTTCCCATATCTCATTAAATTCTCCTATTTTAGCTCTAAATTCATCCTTAGGATTATACTTTTCTGTTAAATAATACATTAATATTGAACCAGGTTCTATTGCTTTATATCCATGATAAATTCCTGGGGGTATTTTTAGTACTCTTGGGTTTTTATCCGATAAGTATTCAAATTTAGCTCCTTCTTTATGTGTGGCTAAACCTATTTTGAATGAACCCTTAACACAACACCAATAGTCAGTTTGAATATTATGTTTATGCCAGGCAACTACATGATTTGAAGAATTTACAAAAGAAATATTTATTTGTCCTGGTCCTAAATCTTTAAAAATATCTAAATATCTTTGGGCCCTATCATCTTCATTAAAAGGTATCTTATTAAAACTATAATTCATTTAAATTTCCTTAAATCCTGTTCCCCTTCTATCTTCAAAATCTCTTCCTTTACCCCAACCTACATAATTAGTTTTTACTTGAGGGCCCTTATGAGGTCCTTTATCTGTGGGGTGGTAATAATAACAAGATATTACTTTACGAGATTGGTCTTCAGGGCAAATAACAGGAGGAAAACCATGCCATGAAGTATTAGATGTTGAAAAAATAATTAAATTATTGAATTCTGGGTTAGTTGACTGTACACATTCTGATAGATCTTCATTCCATAATTCGTTTTGACCCCCCCATTCGGTTTTCCAATTTTTAGATAAAAAAAGTAATAAATTAACCCTTCTCCACCCTAAATTACCTAATGATTTTCTATTAAAATCTGTATGAAGTTCTAAATGACTTCCTCTAGGTTCAAAATTAATTCCTGCACCTTCCCAATTAGGATCGGATATTAATCCTTTTATACCTGTAATATTAGAAACTAAAGATACTCCCTCTTCTGAAATTAAAAAATCCATTAATTTTTGAGTTAATTCCCCAAAGGCTGTAAAATCACTTCCTTGAGTACAAAGTTTATACCACACTTTATCCTTTACATTATTAAATTTACTAATTGCCTCTACAGTAGAATTTAAAATATTTTCTGAAAATAAATTCTGAATTAAAATATTAGGAAAAGGTTTATTACTATTATACTCTTTTGAAATTTTTTCAAATTCTAAAGAGGTAAATTGTTTATTAAGTATTTTCATTTTTTATCTGTTTATATAAATTTTACTATTGGAACATGTGTTATAAATTTACCACCTCTTTTTATATATTCCAACTCTTTTTCACTTATTTCTTTAATAAAATTCCATGCTCCTAAATATGCATAATTAACACTTTCGTTAAATCCCTCTTCTGGGGACATAATAGGTATATGCATCCCAGGAGATAATTTTCCTTGTTTTTCTGGGGTTGTATCTGTTATATATTCAATTAAATCAGGTCCTATACCGCAATAATTAAATATAGTTGTAGATTTTGAGGTAGCCCCATAACTTATTACTTTTTTATTTTCTTTTTTACATTGTTTAAGTAAATTAACTAAATCTTTTTTTGATTGTTTAACTCGGTCAGCAAAACTTTTAAAAGTATCTAATTTATCTAAACCTAATATTCTTTCAAAGGATTTATTTTTTTCTACAGATTCATGTATATTTCCTTTTCCTATTTTCATAGCATGTATTCTATTAGAACCCCCATGAACTTTTAAATTTTCAACTTTAACAATTTCTAATCCATTATTTTGTAAAATATTATCTAGAGAAATTACTGAAAAAATATGTGGATGTTCATCATATATTTGATCATATGAATTATTATTAATCATTTCAGCTAATGAAGGATCTTCAAATATAAATACTCCGTTATCATCAAGTAAATTTTCAACAGCTTTAAAAGCATCATCTAAATCAGGAATATGACAAATACAGTTAGCTGCAAATATTATATCTCTTTTACCCTCATTTTTTTTAATAATCTCTGATAGCTCCATAGTCCAAAATTCTGGGTATGTTTGATATCCCATTGCAATAGTTTCTTTGGCAAAATTTAAACAGGGTTCTACGGATATGGCATAATTAGAATTAAAATTTTTTAAAAACACTCCATCATTACTCCCTATTTCTAAAATTTTAGTAAATCTATTAAATGTTTGACTTAATTCTTTAAAATGTTCTCTCATGGTTTTTGACATAGAGCCTCTGTAGGAATAATTTTCATTAAACATTAAAGGGGGATCTACATACTCCATTTGAGTTACTAATTTAGTTTTTTCATCAAAGCCTACTTTTAAATTAAAGAAAAACTCATCCTTAATTTCTTCTTTATATAAAAATCCATTTGCTATGGGCTGTTTGCCCAAGTCTAAAAATTGTTTTTTCATCTATTATTATTTTTAAATACTATATCTTTTTGGATAACTAAATTATTATTATCTACATGTTCTCCAATCGTAATCATACTTTTAAATCCTATTCCATCCATAAAATTGATAATCTCAGATTCCATAGGAGCACCAATATTATATTCCATAGTTGCTACTTCTAATATAATATATGAAGATTTTTTACAAATTTCAAATCCTCCTTTAATTATGTCTAATTCGGATCCCTGTGTATCTATTTTGATTAGGTCAAATTTAGAATATTCATCAAATAAATTATCCAAAGTTTGTAAAGTTTTTGGTATTTCCATTACTAATTGAGGGATATCCCAGTAATTAGCTTCTTTATAATATGATGCTCCTTCTGTGTGGGGTTTATCTTTTCTAGTATAAAAATTTACATCACGTTCTATATCCCCCATAGTAACTATAGTATACCGGTCTTGATTATTTAAGGTTAAATTTTTTAGATCATTTTCGTGGTACTCATTAGCTTCTAACATCCAAATAAAAGCCTCAGGCCAAACATCTTTAGCCCAACTATAAAATTGACCCTTGTGGGCCCCAATATCTAAAATAGTTTTAGGGTTAAATCCTATTTTTTTTAATTCATTTAATTTAAGAGATTCTCCGGGTCTATAAGCCATATCTAATTTATTATTTGTTGTAATGATTTTAATATTTCTACTTCAGGACATACTTTTTTTATATTCTCATATGCTCCTCCTTTATTAGCCCATGGTTTATGGACCCCAAAGGGGGCTTCCATATTTAAAGGAGAAATATAACCGTTATCTATTGAAAAAGTAATTACATCTCTAGTAGTAGGTTTAGTTACATGTTCAGAAAAAAAATAATCCTCTGAATAGGGCTTTCCTGCTGCAAGGTATTTATCAAAATATTTATCAACTAAATTTAACATTGTTTTTTTGTTTCTTAAGGATAATGCACCATTCATTGGAAGTACTTGAGAGCCCTTATAAGGTGGGGAATATGCTCCCCCCGGTTTTAAAGTTGGATATAAATTATCTAAAGGTTCATATAATTGAGCACCCCAATATCCTCCTATATAATCATATTTTTCAAATTGCGATATTTTATATTCTGAATTTGGACACAATATAGTATCACATTCAAACTTTAATAATAAATCCCCATCTATATTATCCCAAAAATTTTTTGTTCTAAGAAGATTACTTTCATCTTCATGAGTCATATGTTTAACTCCTAAATTATATAAAAAAAGTCTTTTATTTTGTTTAGATTTAAATATAATTTCACTTTTATTTATAATATCCTTAATATAATCTTCATTATGGGTTCCATGGTTTATTTGAATAGACCACTCTTTAGGTAAAATAGTTAAAAAATTTTCTAAAACATATTTTAAAGCCATATGTTTTCTTGGTTCAGTTATAAAAGCTAATTTTTTCATTATTTAATTGCTTCTAGAGTAAAAGTTTCTAATTGTAAGAATTCTCCAGAAGGCCTATTTGAGTCTCTTACATTTTCTAAATTCTGAAGATTTTTATCTTCACTCTCACATATATTATAAGAATTTATATTTTTAAATCCTATTTCTTTGAGTAAATTTGTTAAAGTTTCTTTATCATATATAAATAAATGTCCCCAAGCTCTTACAAAATTATTTATAATAAAAGCATCAGTGCAGTGATATTTATCTATATCATATGCCCTATGGTTTATGTTTAGATTAATATAATCTTTTTGGAGTTGAGTTTTATCTTTTGTATAAAGTTTAATTAAAAATTTTAAATCAGGAGTTGAAATTCTTATCTTACCATTAGGCCTCATTACTCTATAACATTCTTCTAACATAAATTTTCCCTCTTTATAATCCATATGTTCTATTACATGTTCTGAAAAAATATATGATATAGTATTATTTTCAAAAGGGAAATTTTTAGTAATATCTAATTCTTGATCTAATTGGAACTTTTTAGAATTAATATCAGTATTAATCCAACCCCTTAAATAATTTCTCCCACATCCTAAATGTAATTTATTCATAACTTATTATTTTTTACTTAATAAAATATTATAATCCCTGAAATATAGATAATCTATATCTGTCCCTAAAAAACAATTAATAGCATGTTCAGGGGTTTCAACAATAGGTTCCCTATCATTAAAACTTGTATTTAATAAAATAGGAATTCCTGTTTTTTTCTTAAATTTAGAAATAAATTGGTGATACCAAGGGTTAAGATCTTTAGTTACTGTTTGAAGTCTAGCTGTACCATTAAAATGTACTACTGCAGGTACTAATTCTTTTTTATCTTCTTTAAAGGGTATAGCAAAATTCATATAAGGACTATCAATATCATATTTAAACCATTCTTTAACATCTTCTTTAAGAATAGAGGGAGCAAAAGGTCTAAACCATTGTCTATGCTTTACTTTTTTATTTACTATATCTTTTGTTGTAGAAAACCTAGGATCCGCTACTATACTTCTATTCCCAAGAGCTCTTCTTCCTGATTCTGAAGGGCCCCCAAATAAAGATACTATTTTTTGATTTGTAAGAGCTTCAAGAACAAAATCTATTTCTTTATACTCCATGATAATTTTTTCTTTTACAGACTTTATAGCATTTAAAATATCTTTTTTAGAATATAAATACCCTAAATATGGAGTTTGATTTAGGGGATTATTATAAATTCTGGGGTTATCTAATACATGGTGCCAAAAATACCTTGCAGAACCCAAAGATAGCCCCGCATCATAAGGAATAGGATCAACAAATATTTTTATATGAGGAAACCAATCGAATATTTTCCCTAAAGCTACACAATTTAAGGCAACCCCCCCTGAAAAACATAAATTTTTAGGATTATATTTATTAATATATTTAGTTAAAAAATTTTTTATAAAAATTTCAGTTTCATTTTGCAATGAAGCTGCTATATCAAACATATTTTGTTCTGATTTTTTAGCTTCTTGGCTAAGGAAATTATAATCTGTAGGTCCCCAATTTTTATGTTGTGTTAAATCATGAATGTTTTTAAAATATTTACTATACTTTTTAGAATTTCCTAAAGCAGCCATTCCCATAACTGTGCCTGCTTGATCCCCTCTAATATCTTTGTAAGTGCCTAATCCAAATACTTTACTAGTTGTATTAGCCCAATAAAATCCTACATTATACATAGCCATAGGAATAAAATCTATAGGTTTTATTTTATTATCTTTACCTAACCAAACAGTAGTACATGAAGTAATACTTTTATTATCCTGTTTATCAAAATCAGATTTATGATGTTTATCTCCATTTAAATTGTCTACCCCACCACCATCAATAGTTATAATTAAAGCATCTTTAAAATTACTAGTGAAAAAAGCGTTAGCCGCATGTGCTTGGTGGTGCCCCGTAATATATGAAGAACCCCCCTTATCTAATAAAAAAGATTCTAAATTATTATAAGAATTCATAAAATTATAAACTTTAAAACCTCCTCCTCTATGAGTAGTCATATGCAATACACTATCCCAGTCTGAGTCTAGTTTTTTAAAATGGGATATAGAATCTCCTATTGCATTTTTTCTTCTAGAATATCTTTCTAATTCTATATGGGCTTTAGGTATTCCCTTATCTAAAATGGCATATGATGAATCATGACCACTATGAAATCCAACTATTTTCATGTTATTATATTCTTTTTTCTAAGTAATAATCTTGAACATTTTCATGTCCTAAGTGTAATATTATTTCATTTTTACATCCTATATATCCAGAACCTACTCCCCACTGTTGGGGCATGGAATATGGATAAATCCCGGTATTCCATGCTGCTCTTGTCATTTGTAAAGGGGCTCTTTTAGGATTTGTTTCCATTAACCTACAAAATTCTTTTAAATATTTTCTAGCTCTATTATCTTTAGTATTAAACCCTGCCCACCATAAATCATAGGTTAATAGATTCCCTTGGCTTTTATCTTCTCCAATATGATAATCTCCATCATTTCCTCTTGTGTATGTAGCATCTACTTTAACAAGTTGCCTTTCATTTGTGGGCACACATATCCCAAATTTTTCAATAATAGGTATAAGAGTTTTAACCTCATTAGAAGTAAACATTAAATCAGAATCAATAGATATTGCTATATCTGCTGATGAATCTAGTAAGCCAAAAGCTTGATAATAATCACAACAATGCCACCCCCACCTAGAATTATTTTTGTTAAAAGGACTATTTTCTATGTTTATAATTTTTACTTCAATATCTTTATAATCATTCTTAATTTCAGGTCTATCCGTATATAATGTTAATTTAGCCTCAGGAAAAAATTGTTTTACTGAGCTGTAAGTTGGATCTAATCTAGATAATGAACTTACCCATTGTTGATTAGCTTTATCACGAGGTCCAAATTCTGAAAATATAAATTCTAATGTCATTATTTTCTTTGTTTTAATATTTGTTTTATAGTATTTGTTGTACTGTAGTTATGACTCCTACTATTAAAAATAACTTTTAAGTTAAGGTCATCTCCTGTAAAAGGTTTACCTTTATGATCCTCTCCTACCATTCTAACGTCTAAACGTTCAGTATTATTATTTAAATAGTCATATAATTCTTTTTCTCCATCATATAAAAAAGCTTCATCCACATATTTACATGAAGATACCATAAGTAGTCTTTCGTTAGGAGACCATATAGGTTCATTTTTAAACCTTCCATCAGGTTGAGGGGTTTTTGTTTTATACTCATTGACGGCTACTATTAAATAATCACAATATCTTTTACATTCTTTTAACATCATAACATGACCTGGGTGCATTATATCAAAATACCCACTAGTAAATCCTATTATTTTTTTTATATCCACCCTAAATTTATTAATTGTTTTTTTAAATTATTTATATAATTTTCCCCAGCATTATTATTATTTATAAATCCTCTTTCACCTTCAATACAATACTTACTAATTCTTTTAGTATTTGAAAACCATCGAGTCTTTTCAACTAATCCTAGTTCTCCCATTCCCTCATACAAAAAATCCCTAAAAGTACCGGCATGTGTATTCCATGCTTTAATACCATCATACCCTACACTATTAGTTTGACCTTTTCTACTTACAATACCCAAACCTCCATCTTCTGACATATTAAATTTATTATCTGGGAGCAGATCAATTAATTCTTTTTTATAAAAACTAAATGATCCCCTAGGGGTAAAAGCCTTAGGTATGTCCTCTGAGTATCCATTATCTAAAAAATACCAATCATCTTTATTATCTATTAATTCAATTTTAAATTGGTCTCTATTAATTCTAGTTTCTTTTAAAGGTTTATATAGTTTAGTATTGGTATTTACTAAATCTAAAAATATTTTATCAGATAATATAAAATTATCATCATGTGTAATGCATATTATGTCATATTCTTTATAGTTATATTTTTCGGACCATTGATTAAATATTTCCATATCTCCAATTGTATTTTCCTCTAACATAAAATTCCACCCTAGAGATTCAATTTGTTTAATTGTTATAGGGTACTCATATAATGTTTTATCTAATTCTTCTAAAAAATTTTTAGCTTCATAATTACGCACATATTCTTTTTCTTGGATAGTATTATAATCAGAGGGTGTCCTATGAGCTACACAAAAATAATCAACCTGATACCCTTCTGGTATAACTTGTTTAGACATTTTTTCATAAAAATGAGAGCTAAAATGCCACCCAGTTGCTAATACTACTATTTTTTTCATTTAAAAATTTTTTTATATTTCTAGTTCTTTATAAATTCTTTCCATCCAATATTTCCTATCTCTTTTCATAGGGTTTTCTCCAATAGAAGTAAATTGATATATCCACCCTGAATTTATTGTATTTTTTAAATTATCTTCCCACCATTGAGTTTGGGGGTTAAAATATAATAAATTTTTTCTAGTTAAATCCATTATACTATATTCTCTGGGAAGAATATTTAATTCTACATTATATTCTTTTCTAAGACAATTTAAAAGAGCAATATCACTTCCTGTTCTAAGAGTATCATAGGAATTAATTATATTATCTTTATTATCCCAATAAAATTTAAAAACTTTATTAAAAAATTCTTTATGAGATTTATTAATAATAACAAAACCCGTTTGAAAAAATTCATAAGGTTTAAGACACCTTTCTTTACTAAAAAACATTTCCGAATAACCATTTATAGCTCTATTTACCCATTCATAACAACCATCAGTTAATTGAGATGTAAATTTTCTATTTGTTAATTTAAAAAAATCAGGGCAATTAGGATGGACTATACTATCAGCATCTACTATTAAAACTTGATCATATTTTATATTACTATTCTCTAATATCTCTAATGCATTCCATCTTTGCCATGTAATAAGCATTTCTTCCTCGGGAACCATTAACGCATCCATTATTATTAACTCATAATTATGTTTTTTACACCAAGCTTTCCAAGAAGCAATTCCATAATCATATCCTGTATCCCAACGGGGTTTTGAAACTCCGGAATTTCCTAGATTAGATTGTCTTTTAATATAAGGTATGAATACTATATTTTTCATTTTTTTCCTATATGTGATGAATGTATAAAAAATTCATTATTTCTAAGATCTCCTTCAATATAATTAAATTTTAAGTTTTGTTTCCAGGCTATATAGTTAAAACTTAATTGATCTCTTTTACTATTATATTTAACTTCCTCCCACCATGCTTCCATGGCATTAATGACATCCTTTTCATTATGTCTACGAAGTATTATACCCCCCTTTATTAAACCGTTATTAGGGGGATATTCTTCTTTTTGATATTTTTCTATCTGTTTTTTAATAATATTAGGATCATCCTTAAAATTTAATAATCCCCTTTCTGGGGTTTTTTGCATATTTATATTTCCAAAATTAAAAATAGCAGCTGCTTCTTGATATATGCAATCGCGAGGGTCTAAAATAGTATTTTGATGGCTAAAAAATGCTATATTAGCATCTGTTAAATATTTTTTGATAAACGTGTCTATATTACCTACTACTTTAAAATTTCCATCTATCCATAAACTATACTCATACTCTTTTAAATATCTATGAGGTAATAATTTATATTTTTTAGCGTTTCTATTATTATCTTCATATAAAGGCAAACTATTTTGTTCATTAAATAAGTAAAAATCCCACCCCCTGGGTAATTCTGAAGGTTCATTTTTATCAAAGCCCCCAAATACAGAAGTATATATTACTTTTTTATTCATATATAATTTTCTCCCCTTACAAAATTATGACCTAAAACCGATTGTCTTTGGATTTCATAAACCCTAGAGTACCGGGCTATGCAATGGTTAGTACCACATTGATTTCCTATATTTATTTTAGCCCTAGATTTAATATAAAGCTGTAATCTTAAATTTATATTATGCATATCCAAAACACTATCTATAAAATTAAAATCAAACTGGTTTAGAGGTTTATAAGCCCAATAAAAATATGGTAATTTATTATTATTAAGTAATTTTATAATTTTTTCATTATCATTAATGTAACTAGATTCATTATATTTACCAAATTGAGTACCAAATCTATTAGATACTAATAAGCAACCAAATTCTTTATCTCCAATATATTTTTTAATTATTTTATCTCCTAGTTCCTGCTCTTCTTTAGACCAGTATAGTTCAGGTTGAGAATCTTTATACTCTTTTTCCTTAAATTGCCAAAATTTTAATATTTGTTCTACTAAGGGGATATTTTTATTATCTTTATTATAGATCCTATAATGATCATGAAAAATCTCTCCCTCTATAGAATCCTTAAAACCATCTACATAGGGATTATTATTAAAAATATCATACATTAAATTAGTATCTACCCCAAATATTTTTTTGACTAATAAAGAAGAAGGAATATATACCCTGCAATCTGGATATTTTTCTTTTAATAATCTTGGCATTGCAGAAATAATCCCCCAATCTCCTATACCCCACGCTGTCCTTAATATAGTAAAAGACTGTTGTTGTAAATATTCATCCGGGATTCTTAATCCTTCAGATTCTTCAAAACCTAATTCATTAGTTTCTTTAACGGGATAAAGAACATTATCTAATATTCTCCAAAAAATCATAATGTATTATAATAGGAATTTTGTTTTTCTTGTCTTTCTATAGTTTTCTCATGTATTAAACAATATTCTTCTTCAGGTGGTAATTCAGACATAGCTTCAAATCCTGTTAATACCTCATGTACCTTATTTACCCATTTTATTTTAGGATCATTTCTATAAATTCTCCATTGATAATCAGGAAAATTAACCCACCCTTTTTTATCTACTCTCCAACCCCATTTTTGAATATGTTCTTGAGTAAGACCTTTAACAGTATTAATTCTAGGGACTCTATAAACATCTACAGTTTTATTCATTTCCAATATTGCCCCTAAATTTTCTACTAAATACTTAGATGGAAGTTCATCAGCATCAATTTGATAAATGTAATCTCCATTACAACAAGAAGATAATAAATTTTTCCATTCTGCAAAATGTTTATTGAATGGGGATTTTTCTAACTTAAACCAATTAAAACCATCCTTTATATAGTGGTCTAAAAAAGTTTCAACTTCACTAGTACCATTATTAGTATCATATAATACTATGATTTCATCTTGTTTACGTTTATTTTCTATTAAAAAACCTAATAAACGTTGAATTTCTTCTAATTCATTACAAACAGGGATTGCATAACTTATTTTCATATCTTAACTAGGTAATACCCCAATGTATGAAAGGGCATCCATAAAATCACGTTCTTTAAACTGTTTCATTGTAGTCATGTCCATTCTATATTCGTAATATTTTCCTTTTTTATTTGGGATTGGATATTTTTCTTTTTCTTCTTCTTTTACTTCTACAGCTTTAACAGCTGCCCATTCCCAATTTTTAATTGAGGAACCATTAGCAAATACCATTCCCTGTTTAGGTAAATTTACAGTTGAAGGAAACCATATTTGGCCATTTTTATCTTCATGTTTTAAATCCTTATATAATTCTGGAAGAATTTCCATTTGTTCTTCTGTTATTTCCTCTCCTTCTCTCATTAAAGTATTAGACTGGAAACCACAACCATAACAAAAATAGTTATTTATGTCTTGGTTCACCTCAGTTACATAACATGCATCAGAACCACATCTAGGACATACATCTAATTTATCTGCGCTCATATCTTTTTAAGTTTTGGGAGTTTTAGTTTAGGTAATTCCGGGGTATTGCTTCCACCTATTTTTTTAAGTTTAGGCAATTGTAATGGGACTTGTTTAGGAGATTCTGTTACATTATTGGTTAAAATATTATCTAATTTTTCAACCATTTTTTTATAACTAAAATTTTCTTTAGCAAAATTCCCTTGTTGTTTAGCTTTAACACTCCAAGTTTTATAATTTTTATACATATCTTTTAAGGCTTTACCTAAAGCCATAGTATCAACATCAAACCATTTAGACCCTTGTATTAACCATTTATTTTGAGCACTTCTATGAACATCACCTAAAGTACCAGGCAATAATACACTCATGTCAGGTTTAAGAAAATCTACATGACCTGACCAACCTGTAGTAATTATTGGTTTTTTAGCTTGGGTAAATTCAAGTAATGGTCTACCAAATCCTTCACCCTTAGTTAAACTAATCATACATTTTACTTTTGGGTGGTTGTATAACTGGTTTATTTCTTTATCTAGAAGATCACCATGGATTAAATAGATATTAGGTAATTTACCTTTTACTGTTTTTTTAATATCCTTTATTTTAGTTAAAATATTATCTCTATCTAAATAAGAAGGACCTCCTTGGGATGTTTTTAATATTAAAGCAGGTTGTTGTTGTTTATTTTTAAATGTTTCTAAAAACGATTTAATTAATAATCCTACATTTTTTCTATCATGTCCAAAATCTCCATTTATCCAATGCCCTACAAATAAAAAACAAAAAGATTCTTTAATTTCAGGTAAATCTAGTATTTCATTTGTAGATTTGTAAATATCTGTTTTAACCCCTTCAAATAAGATATCAGTTTTTACATTTGAATTAAAAGATATTTGTTCTACTACTTGCTGGGTGTTATTATCTCTTTTTTCAAATGTAGAAGCCTTTAAAACATCTATTGAATGTTTAGAAGAACCTAATACTAAATTCATTCTATTGCAACCTTGTACCCAATCCGCAGGTGCTACTGTAGATTCAATACCAGCTGTAACTCCTATATTATAATGGCCTTGTGGCATAAACTCATTTGGAATTGTTATCTGCATCCAAATGTCTGGTTTTGGGTATTGTTTATTTGGTTCTGGTTGAAACATATGTTTATTTAAAAATTCCCACTCAGGGTGGTCTTCTATAAATCCCCAAGGTGTACCTCCCCACCTTTGGGCTAAAATTTTAACATCATATCTATCTAATTCAATAGCAGCTTTAGCTACATCTCTACCTCTTGCTCCATATCCTGAATAGGTATCTATAGGACAGCTTATTATAAGTGTTGGTTTCATATTAATATATTAAATTATGTGTTTGTATTTTTTTAATGTCATTATTAGTATTTAAAACTTCAAAAGCTTCTCTGGGTTCCCAAGTACTAAATAATTTATCTAAAGAATCTATTACTTTATTCCCCATTTTTTCAGCTGTGAATCCAGCTTCATCACTTATAGCCCATTCTCTTCCTTTAAGACCCAATTCTTTTCTTTTTTCTCTTCCCATATTATATAATTCCAATATACGGTCAGTAGCATCTTCTACTTTACATCTATCATCCCAAATATAAGGTGTAATAGGTGAACCCTGAATTGATCTAGAAGTTGGGTAAACTGGGAATGCCCATTCACCATGTTTTTTATATTTTCCAGTATTATTAGAAGGTACTTCTGGGGATGGTGTAAACCATTTTCCATCTTCATCTTCAAATCTCATTTGATCTTGCATCCCCCCTGTAACATTTGCTATAATAGGAGTTCCTGCTAACATTGCTTCAGTTAATGTTAATCCCCATCCTTCATTTGAAGTTAATAGTATTTGAGCATCTGCTATATTGTAAAGTATGTTAAGTTCATCTGTAGAGAATTTTTTATTTGTGAATTGTATTGCTTTTGGGTATGTTTCACTAAATAATAATTCATTTATAACAGGTAAGTCAGTACCAGCTTCGTGTACTAAATCAGTATGGAGTAAAAATCTACATTTGTCTGCTTTTTCTTTAGGTAGTTTATCTAAAAACATTTTAAATGCCCACATAGTATCAGGTACTTGTTTTCTTCTAATATTTCTAGAATTAAAAAATAAAACAAAATCTACTTCATCTTTTCCAAATAAATCTAATTTCATTTTATCTATAGAATCTAACTCTTCAGTTGTAGATAAAGGACGGTAAAATTTATCGCTTAAACCATGGGGAACATATTCAATAATTTTACCTTCTGTTTTTTCTCCTAATACAATTTTATTAATGTTTACAGTTTGTTTAGAAATTCCTAATAAAACATCACATGATTCATAAAAGGCTTTATTGTATAGTGGAGCAGGATAATCATCCCAAATATTAAGATATATTAGGGGAATAGATTTTCTAATTTCATTTTCCATTTGAAATAACCATGAAAAATATCTTGGATCTGTTATAATAAAAACAGCATCTGGTTTTTCTATTTTAATAAGTTGCCTTACTAATTCTTGGTTTCCATAACCATCAACAGGGTATATAAATACACTTGAATCATTTAATCCTGTAAAATCATTAGTACTAGGGCTTAAATCAAATCTTTTTCCAGCATCGGGATGTTTAACTGCTCCTGCTACTTGAACCCAATTAAAGTGTTGAGCCGTATGCATTACTATTTCTTTAGCTACTGTGGCTACTCCTGAAGTTACTCTAATATCATCGCATATTAGAAGTATTTTCTTCCTATTATTTTTAGGAAGATACTTAAAATCTTTATTCATGTGTTTGTTTTTTTATAACTCTAAATTATTGTGATTGTTAATCGTCTTTCTAAACTCATCATCTGTAAGATACAAATGAATAGCGCGGTCAGCAAGTTTCTGGAAGGAAAATTTACGTTTTACG